>TARA_R110001599_G_scaffold58440_4_pt1 | contig 22975 bp, 20 predicted proteins | sample TARA_R110001599 | Tara Oceans TARA_R110001599 (sample SAMEA4398360) | marine metagenome | biome: Polar Biome; feature: [MES] marine water layer (ENVO:01000295) within the mesopelagic zone...; material: water (ENVO:00002006), including particulate matter (ENVO:01000060) such as......
CTCGATAGCTTCTTCGATGGTACCGACCATATAGAATGCCTGTTCAGGCAGATGGTCGTATTCACCAGCGCAGATTGCCGCGAATGCCTTGATGGTGTCTTCAAGCTGAACGAACACACCCGGCGTACCAGTAAAGACTTCTGCAACGTGGAACGGCTGCGAAAGGAAACGCTGGATCTTACGGGCACGGGCCACGACCAGTTTGTCTTCTTCCGAAAGCTCGTCCATGCCGAGAATTGCGATGATGTCCTGAAGACCTTTATAGGTCTGCAGAATACGCTGAACTTCACGGGCGGTCTCGTAGTGTTCTTTACCAATAACGCCCGGATCAAGCGCACGCGAGGTACTGTCGAGCGGATCAACTGCCGGATAGATGCCAAGCTCGGCAATCTGACGGTTGAGCGTCGTGGTCGCATCAAGGTGGGCAAACGAGGTTGCCGGCGCCGGGTCAGTCAAGTCATCGGCCGGAACGTAAATGGCCTGAACCGAGGTAATAGAACCTTTTTTGGTCGAGGTAATACGTTCCTGCAGCGCACCCATGTCGGTTGCCAGCGTTGGCTGATAACCCACAGCAGACGGGATACGACCCAGAAGTGCGGACACTTCCGAACCAGCCTGGGTGAAGCGGAAGATGTTATCGACGAAGAACAGAACGTCCTGGCCTTCTTCATCACGGAAATATTCCGCCAAAGTCAGACCGGTAAGAGCAACACGTGCGCGCGCTCCCGGGGGTTCGTTCATCTGGCCATAAACCAGTGCTGCTTTGGAAACGCCTTCCGGATTGATAACGCCCGAGTCCATCATCTCGTGATAGAGGTCGTTACCTTCACGGGTACGTTCACCAACACCGGCGAAAACCGAATAACCACCGTGGCCTTTTGCCACGTTGTTGATCAGTTCCATGATGAGAACGGTTTTACCCACGCCCGCACCACCGAACAGACCAATTTTACCACCCTTGGTATACGGTGCAATAAGGTCGATGACCTTAATACCGGTAACCAGGATTTCGGTGTCAGTTGCCTGATCGGTGAAGGACGGTGCTTCACGGTGGATCGGCAATTTCATTTTCGCATTGACCGGACCACGTTCGTCAACCGGCTCGCCGATGACGTTCAAGATACGACCAAGGGTTTCCGGACCAACCGGAACCATAATTGCATCGCCGGTATCGACGACTTTCTGGCCACGCTGCAAACCTTCGGTGGTGTCCATCGCGATGGTACGGACGGCATTCTCACCAAGATGCTGTGCAACTTCAAGGACCAGACGCTGGCCATTGTTGTCAACAGTCAGCGCATTCAAAATGGGCGGCAACTCTCCGTCGAACTTAACGTCGACGACGGCGCCCTTTACCTGGGAAATTTTCCCCGTCTTCATATCAGCCATAAGTATTGTCTCCTGCTCGGACAAAACTATCCGTTAGTTCCTGCGACCCGCTTACAAAGCCTCGGCGCCGGAAATGATTTCAATCAGTTCATTGGTGATCTGGGCCTGACGTGAGCGGTTGTACTGGATGCTCAGTCGGTCGATCATATCGCCGGCGTTGCGGGTTGCGTTATCCATCGCGGACATACGCGCACCGTGCTCGGATGCACTGCTTTCCAGCATGGCACCGAAAATCTGGACACCAACATTGCGCGGCAGAAGATCAGCCAGAATGGCTTCTTCGGACGGTTCATAATCATAAACCGCAGAAGAACCGGTTGCTTCTTCCTGCCCGTTGGTTTCCGGCACCGCGAACGGCACCAGTTGCTGTGTGGTAACGACCTGCGAAATGGCTGACACGAACTTGTTATAGATGATCGAGCAAACATCAAATTCGCCGGCGTCATACAGCGCCAGAATTTTATCAGCGACATCGGTAGCAGCAGAGAAATCAATCCCCTTCTTGCCTTCGACGCCGATATACCGGGCGACAATTGCGTCACCAAATTCACGCTTGAGCGCATCCGATGCCTTACGGCCAACACAGATCAGCTTCACCGTTTTTCCCGCGGCCTGAAGGGCGCGGACTTTAATACGGGTCGCTTTAATGATCGAAGCGTTGAAACCACCGCAAAGGCCACGATCCGAGGTAAAGACGACGAGCAGATGCACATCTTCTTTCCCTGTACCAGATAGAAGCTTCGGTGCCCCTTGTGATCCACCAACCGCAGCTGCGAGGCGGCCCAGCATCGTCCCCATGCGATCTGCATAAGGACGGGCTGCTTCCGCGGCATCTTGCGACCGGCGGAGCTTAGAGGCTGCCACCATCTTCATCGCCGAAGTAATTTTCTTCGTCGATTTGACGCTGGCAATGCGCGAGCGCAGATCCTTTAAACTAGCCATTGCGTTTCCTCCTTCGCCTTAAGTTCAGACTTACGCGAAGGTTTTCGCGAACTTGTCGAGGAACGCTCTCAGCTTGCTTTCGCTGTCTTCCGACAGAACTTTCTCGGTGCGGATTGCATCAAGAATGTCAGAGCCGGTTGAACGGATATCGTTCAGGAACTGCTCTTCGAATGCACGAATTTTGCCAACAGCTACGCCGTCAAGGTAACCCTTAACACCGGCATAGATCACGACAACCTGTTCTTCCACTTTAAGCGGCGAGTACTGCGCCTGCTTGAGCAGCTCGGTCAAACGTGCACCACGTGCCAGCAGTTTCTGGGTCGCCGGATCAAGATCCGATGCGAACTGTGCGAAAGCTTCCATTTCACGGTACTGCGCAAGTTCCAGCTTGATCGAACCGGCAACCTGTTTCATTGCCTTGATCTGAGCGGACGAACCCACACGCGAAACCGACAGACCGACGTTCACAGCCGGGCGAACGCCCTTATAGAACAGATCGGTCTCAAGGAAGATCTGACCATCGGTGATCGAAATCACGTTAGTCGGAATAAACGCCGAAACGTCGTTACCCTGGGTTTCAATAACCGGCAGTGCGGTCAACGAACCAGCGCCGTTTTCGTCGTTCATTTTCGCCGCACGTTCCAAAAGACGGGAGTGCAGATAGAAAACGTCACCCGGGAATGCTTCACGTCCCGGCGGGCGGCGAAGCAACAGCGACATCTGACGATAGGCAACAGCCTGTTTCGACAAATCATCATAGAAGATGGTCGCGTGCATGCCGTTATCACGGAAATACTCGCCCATTGCGCAAGCAACAAACGGGGCCAGGAACTGCATCGGCGCCGGATCCGAAGCGGTAGCCGCAACAACGATGGTATTTTCCATCGCGCCGCGCTCTTCAAGAACCTTAACAACCTGTGCAACGGTCGAACGTTTCTGACCAACAGCAACATAGATGCAGAACATCTTGTCGCTGTCTTTTTTCGCAGCATCGTTCACCGGTTTCTGGTTCAGAATGGTGTCGATGATGATTGCGGTTTTACCAGTCTGACGGTCACCAATGATCAGCTCACGCTGGCCACGGCCAATCGGGATCAAAGCATCAATCGACTTGATACCGGTCTGTACCGGTTCATGAACCGATTTACGCGGGATAATGCCAGGTGCCTTGACGTCAGCAAGACGACGCTCTTTTACACCCAGATCACCCTTGCCGTCGATCGGGTTGCCAAGTGCGTCAACAACACGCCCCAGCAGCTCTTTACCAACCGGAGCATCAACGATGGCACCGGTACGTTTAACCTGGTCACCTTCTTTGATCGAACGGTCAGAGCCGAAAATAACGATACCGACGTTGTCTTCCTCAAGGTTAAGGGCCATGCCCTTAATCCCACCGGGGAAGTCGACCAATTCACCGGCCTGAACATTGTCAAGACCATGAACACGGGCGATACCGTCACCGACAGAAAGAACCTGCCCGACTTCGGCAACTTCGGCTTCAGCACCAAAATTGGCGATCTGATCCTTAAGAATAGCGGAGATCTCCGCGGCGCGGATTTCCATCACGCAACCCCTTTCATAGCGAGCTCGAGCTTCTGCAATTTGGTGCGAAGCGAGGCATCAAAAACCCGGGAACCGACCTTGACAACAAGGCCGCCAAGAACCGCCGGATCGACATTCAGGTCCACTTTGACAGTGGCACCGACAACTTCTTTAAGAGCGCCGGTAACGGCTTCGATTTGCTCTTTCTTCAGCTCGGCAGCCGAGGTCACCTGTGCGGTCACTTCGCCCTTATGAGCTGAGAGCATGGAAAGGTAGGAATTTATAATGCTCGGCAGAACAAACAGACGGCGTTTCTGACACAGAACACCTACGGTCTTCTTGGTCAGCTCGGAAACACCAAGCTTGTCCAGAAGGGCCGCCATTGCCTTAGCCTGCACATCCCGGGAAATCACGGGACTACGGAGCACATTCCGCAGGTCATCGCTTTCGACGATGGCCTGGTCGAGCACGTCAAGATCGCTTTTGACAACATCAAGCTTATTGGCTGCAAGAGCCAATTCGAACAATGCTGTGGCGTAACGCCCTTGGAGCCCGGTCGCGGCAGTAATTTGGGACACCGTTGAAAGCCCTCAATTCTGGTTATGAGAACGACTCGGATACGTATAAAAAAATGTTCTCTCGGAAGGAGTTCCCGCCGAGAAGCGAGCGTTTGGTAGCACATGTCCATGACAGGGGCAACCCCCGCGCAACCCCATTTGGACCGACTTTTTCATTATGGGCAGAAGTTGGGGCAAATCCGTGCCCTATCTCAGACTTTTCATCGCTTTTTACGACTATTTTATAACACGCCCTCTCGCCCCTGCCGGGGATGTCCCGCCATCAAGATCGCTTTTTCAGGACGAATCCCCGACTTTTCCTGCAAAGCCGTCCGCACAACCCCTGATATTCAGGTGTTTTTCCTATCAACGATTGTAATCGACTTCACATAAAAATCGGCCAGACGACCATTTTGGGCACCGATGTCATCACGCAGAACACCAAAACAATCCGATATTGCCGATTAGATCAGAATGGAACCGCCACATGAACGGGACCCCAGCCCGAACTCCGATCATCAAAGGCCTGTCCGAGGCGCTGCTTAAATGGATGGTCGACAGCACCCCGCGCGGCATTGATATCGACATCATGGCAGAAGTCCTGCACGACATCAGCATTTCAGACCATGAAAAGCGACATTATCCTGACCCTGTCGCAAAATACGGACCGCACCGCATATCTGGATCCCCCACAAGAAGCCCATCTTTTGTTTGATTGGCGATTTGTGGTTCACGTCGAAGACCGGGAACCAATCCCTTTCAACGACTTTTCCGATCTTGCATATCTGCGCATCGGTGCTGCCGCCGGATATTCCTAAGCCGAGACCTTTTGGCAATCGGGACTGGATTGATGACCGTCGCAATATCAAAACCAAATACAGGACTTACATAAAACTATAAGGATCGATATCAATTTGCACCCGGACACTGCTCGGTGTTTTGACCTTTGCCAGCCAATCATGGATCATTGCCTGTAGCCGGACCTGCTTATCTGTTCGGATCAAAAACCGCCTGCGATATCGTCCGCGCAGCAATGATAACGGGGCAGGGGCCGGCCCCAACACCATGATGCCATCCCCGCGCGGCGCGGCGCGCCCGATCCGCCAGGCCGCTTCATCGACCTCGTTTTCCTTTTTGCCCGATATGATCAGGGCGGCCAACCGGCCATGCGGCGGCATCCCATGCGTTAAACGTTGCGAAAGTTCGACCTCGTTAAACGCATCGCGATCCCCCGCGGCAATCGCCTTAATCACCCGGTTTGATGGATCGGCGGTCTGTAGCAAAACAGTCCCGGGGCGATCACCGCGCCCTGCGCGCCCGGCAACCTGGGTCATCAATTGATAACTGCGTTCGGCCGCACGTAAATCCCCGCCTGCCAAACCAAGATCGGCATCGACAACTCCGACCAGCGTCAGCATGGGAAAGTGATAGCCCTTTGCCAAAATCTGAGTCCCGATCAAAAGATCAACTTCATGATTATGCACACGATCGATTAATGCGGCCGCGGCCTTGGGACCGGCAATATTGTCCGATGTTGCAACCTCAATCCGCAATTGCGGAAATGTTTCAACCGCTTCCTCATAAAGCCGTTCAACACCGGGGCCACATGCCGACAGCTTTTCCTCTGCCCCGCAGGCAGGGCACGTATCAGGTGTCTTTGCCGTATAGCCGCAATGATGGCATTGCAACTTCCCCCACGCACGATGTTCAACCAACCAGGCCGTACAATTTGGGCATTGGAACCGATGCCCGCAGGTACGGCACAATGTCAGCGGCGCATAACCGCGCCGGTTTAAAAACAGCATCGCCTGCTCACCTGCGGCAAAGGTTTCCGCCAGCCGTTTTTTCAATGTCGGTGTGATCCAGCGTTGGCGTTCCGGTCGGTCTTGGCGGATATCGACAATCTCGACACTTGGCAAAACCGCAACACCGTGGCGCTCGGAAAGTTCCACCGTGCCATATCGCCCGGCCTCGACATTGGCCAGCGTTTCAAGCGACGGGGTTGCTGATGCCAAAATAACCGGGATGGCCCCGATATGGCCGCGCGCCACCGCCATATCACGCGCATGATAAATTACGCCGTCTTCTTGTTTGAAGGCATGTTCGTGTTCTTCATCGACAACGATCAGACCCAAATTGGCATAGGGCAAAAACAGCCCGGAACGCGCGCCAACCACCAATCGCGCCGAACCATCAGCCACCGCACGCCATGTTTCACGGCGGCGCGCCTGCCCAACCTCGGAATGCCACAGGGCCGGTTCAACACCGAACCGGTCTCGGAACCGTTGCAACCATTGCGCCGACAGGGCAATTTCCGGCAACAGGACCACCACCTGCTTGCCCGTTTCCAGTGCGATTCTTATGGCTTCAAAATACACTTCGGTTTTGCCAGACCCGGTCACACCATCAAGCAATGTGACGGAAAACCCATCATCGGCGACCTTGCGGCACAATTCATTGGCCGCATTTTCCTGCGCCTCGGAAAGATGCGGGCGCGGAATATCAAGATCGGGTGGATTAAACGGCGATGGCGGCGCCACCATCAAACGCCGAACAATACCGGCCTCGACCAATCCTTTGATCACGCTGGCACCGGCACCGGTTTCGCGCATGATATCGGCCTGCTCCATCGGCGGATGATCGCGCAAAAAGGCCATAACGCGTTTTCGCGGCGGGGTCATGCGAATGCCAGGATCGGTCGACTCGCCATCGGGCTGGGCCAACGTAAAACGAAAAACCGGCTTGGGCGGCTCAAGCGCATCAGGGACACTCATGGCCATGCGCAATACCGCCCCTTGTGGGGACATGGTATAGGCCGAAACCCAATCAATAAATTTTCGGGTGACTTCCGCCATCGGCGGTACCTGCAGAACGCCATAAATCTCGCGCAATTTCGCCGGGTCGACATCGCCCTTGGCTTTGCCCCAAACAACCCCGCGCTGGGTTTGACGGCCCAGCGGGATTTCGACAAAATCGCCGGGCTGCACATTTAAACCCTCGGGAACAAGGTAATCATATGGCCCCGCCAAAGGCAGTGGCGGCAAGACACTGATTGTCTCGCCCGTCACCTGAAAGGCAGGATCGTCATCAAACAAATTTCCCGATATGGCCTTTGCGGCGCTCATATATTATAAACCCCGTCAGGATGCCTCTGGGTTGGTCGCATAACTATGCATGACCGGCTTGTGGCACAAAGAAAAACGGTCCCACAGCCTAGGTTGTCTGGCACCGTCATTTGAATGGCACCGGACCCTATCAGCTAACCGCATCATCGAACAACGATCTTCAAAAGCTCCCAAGCAGGAAATCCAATGAAGTTTTTCATCGACACCGCCGACATCGACGCGATCCGCGAAATTGCCAAATCCGGCCTCGTGGACGGCGTCACCACCAATCCGTCGCTGGTTGCAAAGACAGGTCAGCCGTTTCTCGAACTGATCAAGGAAATTTGTGACGTTGTTGACGGCCCGGTCAGCGCCGAAGTTGCCGCGACCGATTTTGAAACCATGGTTGCCGAAGGCCGCAAGCTTGCCAAAATCGCCGACAATGTCGTCGTCAAGCTGCCGCTGACCCCGGACGGGCTCAAAGCCTGCCGCACCTTCACCGACGAAGGCATCAAAACCAACGTCACCCTTTGCTTCTCGGTTGGTCAGGCCATCTTGGCTGCCAAAGCCGGCGCCACCTATGTTTCGCCGTTTGTTGGCCGTCTTGACGATATCTCGTCTGATGGCATGCAGCTGATTGCTGACATCGCCGAAGTTTATAACAACTATCCGAACTGGCAGACCGAAATCCTCGTCGCTTCGGCACGCGGTCCGCAACATGTTGTCGACTCGGCCCGTCTGGGTGCTGACGTTGTCACCATCCCGCCGCAGGTTCTGAACCAGTTGTTCAAACACCCGCTGACCGATAAAGGCCTTGAAACCTTTATCGCCGATTGGGCAAAAACAGGCCAGTCTATCCTCTAATACGGATAAACAAGCCTAAAGGCCGACATTTTCACCGGCCTTTAACACGCATTTAACCCGGCAGCCCGCATTGTAGCTGCCGGGTTTTTCTTTCACTTTATATTATCGGATCCGATGGAAAAGACAGCATTGCGCGCCGACGACATTGCGGCCTATCTCGCGAAACATCCTGATTTTTTTGCCAACCGGCCGGAACTTCTCGATAGCCTTGACATGCCGGTTCGTGAAATGGGCACGGGCATTGCCGACATGCAGCAATATGTTGTTGCACGCCTACGTGACGAACGCGAAAAGTTACGCGGCGCCACCAGCGAACTGATCAACATTTCCAAATCAAACCTTGAAACTCAAAGTCGCATCCATCGCGCGGTTCTGGCGCTTTTGAACGCCCGCGGCTTCGAAACTTTTGTCGAAGCCTTGCAGGATCTTGTACCCGAGCTTCTTGATCTTGATGCAATTGCGCTTTGCTTTGAAGACAGCGACGAAGCATCCGTACCACGGTGTGGCGGGCGCGTGCGTCGCCTCACCGCAGGCGCCGTTGATCAGGTTCTTGGCGAAGAAAACGATGTCTGGCTGTTGCCTGACAATGCCGGGGACGAGGCCATCTTTGGCCCACAGGCCGATAATATCCGTTCGGCCGCCATTGTTCGCTTGGCCCCATTTTATGGCGATCCGGTTGGTCTGGTGGCGTTTGGCGTGGCCGAACCCGATTATTTCAGCCCGGCACAGGCCCATGATCTGATCATGTTTTTGGCCTCTGTTATTGAATTCGGTGCCCGCAGATGGTTAACCCCGGCGCAATGAAAGGCGGGCTGATCGCCCTGACCCTGCCGCAGGATGTGCGCGATGCCATTGCCGATTGGCGGCAATGGCTATCTGCAGAACGCCGCGCATCCAATCATACCACCGAAAATTATCTGGCCGATCTATATGCGTTCCTTGGTTTTATCCAGGTTCATTTGGGTGATACGCCCGGTATTCGCGACCTATTACGATTAAACCCGCGCGATTTCCGAAGCTGGCTGGCACGGCGCAGCATGGATGGCCTTGCCAAAAGCTCGACCGCGCGTGCGCTATCATCGCTGCGCAATTTTTATCGTTTTCTGGACCGCACCGGGCGCGGCCAGAACGCGGCGGTCAATTCGATCCGCAACCCAAAACTGCCGCAATCCGTGCCCAAACCGCTAAGCCCACAAGACGCAATGGCGGTCCTTGATAATGCAGGGGCATGGCAGGATGAACCCTGGCTTGCCAAGCGTAATCTGGCGCTTTTTACCCTTCTATATGGCTGTGGCCTGCGTATTTCCGAGGCATTGGACCTGAATGCCAATCAACGTCCAACCGGCGATTCTTTGATCATTACCGGTAAAGGCAACAAACAGCGTCTTGTCCCGGTGCTGCAAATCGTACGCGACGCGATTGATGACTATGCCAAAACCTGCCCCTATGCACCCGATGGCAACGATCCACTGTTTCTGGGGGCGCGCGGCAAACGTCTGGTCGCACAGGTCGCCCAACGCGAAATGCGCAAAATTCGCGGGCTTTTGAACCTGCCCGATACAGCGACACCGCACGCCATGCGCCACTCCTTTGCCACCCATCTTCTGGCAGGCGGCGGTGATTTACGCACCATTCAGGATTTACTGGGCCACGCATCGCTATCGACCACACAACGTTATACTGCGGTTGATACCGAACGCATGATGGCCGTTTATCAAGGCACGCATCCGCGCGCCCGGCGCTAAGCCTAATCCCCTCGCGGGCCAGATAAGGCGGGTTTCCCTGCTTTCCACAGGCGGTCCAGACAAAGCCCCTCTCAAAAATGGGACCTCGTATATGAAACTCTTCCTAAGCCGCCGCTTTGACGCAAGTTCACGCCACCGCCGGGTCTATAGCGCCTATGAAATCGCCTATACCACGGTCGATTGTCTTGCCGCCCTGCTGTTTATCATCGGCAGCATCATGTTTCTTTACGATGATCTGATGCGGGCGGGCACATGGCTTTTCATCGTTGGTTCAGTGTTCTTTGCGCTTCGGCCCAGCATCCGTCTGGCGCGCGAACTTCACCTTGCACGGCTTGGCAAGGCCGCCCGCCAAAAGATTGGTCGCGACCAAACAACGGCACCAACGGTCCGTCCTGAACCAAGCCAAAAATGATCCATCGTAATGTATCTTGATAAATCGAAATTTTGGGGTTCTTTGAAATGGCATTTCTCCCTTACACTGCGACCAACTTGTTGAAAAACATCAAAGGAAACCCCCATGATCCTGCGCTCCAGCGATCCCTCGCCCTTTGGCCGCAAGGTTAAAATCACCGCCAAAATCCTTGGCATTTATGATCAACTAACCGTCGAAGCGGCCAATACCAATGACCCCGCCGATAGCCTGCGTGTCCAAAACCCGCTTGGCAAACTACCGGTTCTTATCCTTGACGACGGCCGCAAAATTTATGATTCACGCGTCATCTGCGAATATCTTGACGCTCAGATCGACGGTAAAACCCTGCACCCGACCAATGGCAACGCCCGCTGGGATGCCCTGACGCTTCAGGCCCTTGGCGATGGCATGATCGATGCCTCGATCCTGCAGGTTTATGAAACCCGGATGCGCCCCGAAGAAAAACGCCATGCCGACTGGCTTTCCTACCAGTCTGACAAGGTCAAACGCGCACTTGATCAACTCGAAGCCAATCCCCCCGCACTTGACGGCGACCTTACCATTGGTCATGTCGCGATTGCCTGTGCGCTGGGCTATCTTGATCTGCGTTTTGATGGCAAATGGCGCTCAAGCTATGGCGGGTTGGTCGCATGGCTTGATGCCTTCCGCGGCCGCGTCCCCGCCTTTGACGCCACCGCGTTCAAGGGCTAACAGTGACCGAAAGCCACTCGTCTGCCTTGCATCGGGTGGCTTTCAGATTACATCGCGATTTTAAAAACCATCGGAGATCCCCACAATATGTCACGACTAAACAGCGTCATCCGCCGCCTGCAAGCCCAGCGCGATTGCCTGAACGCGGCGGCAGAAATGATCAAAGGACATGACGGGATCGTACTTGAAGTCGGGCTTGGCAATGGCCGGACCTTTGATCACTTGCGTGAAATCATGCCCGATCGTGAAATCTTTGTCTTTGATCGCCAGATTGCCGCCCACCCCAAATGCATCCCCGATGATGATCACCTGTTTCTGGGGGATATCTTTGAAACCCTGCCGATGGCGGTTGAACGGTTCAAAGGCAAGGTCGCGCTGGTGCATTCTGATGTCGGCACCGGGGACGAAGCCCTGAACGCCAAAATCGCATCCTTTATCGGTCAAACCCTGCCACCGGCCCTGATCAAGGGCGCTATTGTTGCTTCCGATCAGAAAATCGATGTTCCGGGCACCATTACCGAACCCCTTCCCGAAGGCGTACCGCAAGATCGCTATTTCTTCCGCCGTTATCAGGGGTAATATCCCTGATCGTGATCCGCTTCAGATGCCGGGATTAATAAACGGCTCCACCATCAGGAATTCTTCTCGTGTCCACAGAAAATGCCCCGACCAGTTCATCACCCAGCGGATCAAACATCACCGAGGCAGAGGCTTTTCTGGCAAAATACCCTGATGTCGAAGCCATCGATATCATACTGACCGATTTTCATGGCATTGGCCGGGGCAAGACAATCCGTCGCCACGAATTGCTTTCGATCTATAAATCCGGGCGCGGATTGCCAAGCTCGATCTTTGGCCAGGATGTCACCGGGGAAGACGTGGATGATTGCGGCCTGGTGCAAACTGGCGGCGGTGGCGATTGCCGGTGCTGGCCGGTTCCGGGAACACTGGGCTATCTGCCCCATACCGGACGCGGGCAACTTTTGATCAGCATGTATAACGAAGATGGCTCCGCCCACGACGTTGACCCGCGCAATGTCTTTGTTGAACAAGTGAAACGTGCGGGCAAACTTGGCTTTTCCCCGATGGGCGCGTTCGAACTGGAATTCTATCTGGTCGCCCCAGAAGCTGATGTAAACGGGCTTTATCAACCCGCACCTTATGCTTTAACCAAGCGACGGTCATCTTTACGCAACACCATGTCGGTTGATGAAATAGATGAAATGTCACCGTTATTTGATGCCGTATACGAAGGCGCCAAACATCTTGATCTGACACTGGAAACCCTGATTTCGGAATATGGTCCCGGCCAGTATGAAATGACCATCCGTTATCGCGATTTGTTGCGCGCCGCCGATGACGTCATCATCGCCAAACGCCTGATCCGGACCTGTGCGCGCCGTTTCGGGATGGAGGCCGTGTTTATGCCCAAGCCATTTGGCGACGAAGCCGGATCGGGCATGCATCTGCATTTGTCACTGGCCGATGAAAACGGCAACAACCTGTTTGCCGATCAGGCCGATGGATCATTAAGCCCGCTGATGCTTAATGCGATTGGCGGTATCCGCGGCACGATTGGCGAAACCATGCTGCTGCTTGCCCCGTTCATGAATTCATGGCGTCGGTTTGCATCGGCCATGTATTCGCCGGCATCGGATGACTGGGGTGTTGAAAATCGTACTGTCGCGCTGCGCGTCCCCGGCACACCAGGAAAAACCCGCCATTTCGAACATCGCATTGCCGGGGTTGATGCCAACCCCTATCTCGTGGCGGCTGTCACCCTCGGCGCGGCCCTTGATGGCATAGAAGGCAAAATTGATCCGGGCAACCCCTGCGAAGATGAAATCGGCCAAGCCAAGGCACCAAATGATCTTCCGCGTCATTGGTTAGATGCGATTGATCAATTCGGTGCATCTGATTTCAACAAACGCACCCTTGGGAGTCGTTTCCACACTGCCTTTACCAAAATCAAGCAAGCGGAATACGAGCATATGGCACTGAAGGTCAGTGCCGCCGAATGGGAATATTACGGGTTCACTATTTGATTTTTGATAATTGGAAACAGATACGGTATCTTATATGGCTTACTCTGAAAAACACGCCACAATCAGCTTCCAATTGTCCCTATAATCACGCAGTTCATCTTTCGTGACAGAGTTGTGAGTAGTTTGGAAGTTTTTTGGCCTTATCCCGCCGTGTCTTTCCAAGAATTCAGTGTAGTGTTTTTTGACAATTTCAGCAAGGTTTACTTGAGAAAGTATATAAAACTCATCTGCACCGTATTCCTCTGAATGCCAGACGAATACGTAAATGAGTTCTTCGTTTATATCGCTGCGAATCCCTCTAACAGTCTGCCGGTACTCATCCAAAGATATATCTAAATAATTACGCGCATTTAAGCTTACACTGCCTGCTTTACACGCTTTGACTTGCAATGCTTTTGTTTTACCATTGCACCAAGCTAAAATATCAATATCCGGAACATTGCCAGACAGCATAGAGGCCGTTACCCCTCTCCTACCCAGCTCAGCGACCACAAGGCTCTCTCCAATTTGCCCGGAAAGCTGTTGCGTATATTTTTTCTTTCCCAAAGCACCCTTCCTAATTGGGCAAATTTGCCCTTTTTTATTTTTTACGTTTCGAAGTTCAAGTTCGAACCATCCAAAGCTAACAGCAACACAACCCGCACGGCATCATCGAAATACTGCTGCCCAATCTCATCCTATTTCCATGTCATTCCTCTTAATGGCAAGATTTAGCTCCCAAACTATCATTAACTATCAATATCTAGGTCGCCAAAACAGTCAGCAAACAGATATATTACTAATTTTCAGAGTGAAATCTGGGCGATATGCCGGTCAGGAAAGCCTGACCGGGGATCAATATCAAAAGACGCGTTTGGCCCGATTATTTGATTTCCGGGCTGAAAACGCCACTTTGGGACGCGCATCAATCATTTTCTGATCACGCAAATGCGCGACTTCCAGATCGCGGGGATCGACACTCATTGTCCGCGCTTCGTCCGGGCGATCCGATTTGGTATGCAGATGCATATGTGTCGAAACCCATTGATAGGTCGGATAGGTGACATTTTCGGTAAACGATTCTTCGGTAATCACCTTATAAGCCCCGGCGGGCAAGACTTCTGCAAGGCCACGCAGACTGAACGGCCTTACAAAATTCAATATTTTGGACGTGGTACGGTTTGTCAAAAGAACTCCTACCGCGCAAATGCGCGTTGGCTAAGAAAAACGAAAGGAAACAATCCTTGTCGCCAAACAATCAGGGTTTATTTCAGGTATGCACGATGATGCGAAATCACGATTGATTCTTGGGAAATCAAGACCATTAAATCCGTGTCTATTGGTTTCGCCATCAAATAAAGAATATGTAATTTTTATAAAATTCGAAAATAACGCTCCAAGCTTTACTTATATGAACGGTTTTTGATATTTTGCAACGAACTTATTTTTATTTTCACCAAACATGCGACAACCAACCAACCCTCTTCCGCCCAAAATTCTAAAACTACCGACACCTATTCAAAGGCAGGGCCAAGCCGCAAAAGCAACGATATTACTAACGATCCCGGCAATGTTCCCCATTTCCTTGCCATCCTGCGCCAATGGCGATATTCAGGTTTCAAACTGTCATTAACTTGCAATGCCGGAATCCGCTGCTTATCTCCGGCTTGCAACAGGCGAGATGAGACGACGCCATGAACCAGATTGCCACCACCATCGAGGCATTGCCCGGTGCGATGTCCGAAAGACAGATTGATCCGACTCTTGATCTTGAGGCCGAAATTGCCCGCCTCAAGAAAGAGAAAAACGCGATCATTCTGGCCCATTATTATCAGGATGGGGAAATTCAGGATCTTGCCGATTTTGTTGGCGACAGCCTAGATTTGTCGCGCAAGGCGGCCGAAACCGATGCCGATGTCATCGTGTTCTGCGGCGTACGCTTTATGGCCGAAGTTGCCAAAATCCTAAGTCCGAACAAAACCGTTCTGCTGCCTGACAGCAAGGCGGGTTGTTCGCTCGAAGATTCTTGTCAGCCCGAGCCGTTTCGCAAGTTCCGCGAAGCCCATCCCGATCACGTATCGGTCACCTATATCAATTGCTCGGCCGAGGTAAAGGCCGCGTCTGATATCATCGTGACTTCATCCAACGCGGCCGAGATCATTGATCAAATCCCGCTTGATAAGCCGATCCTGTGGGCGCCGGATCGCCATCTTGGCAGCTATCTTGCCAAGAAAACCGGGCGCGATATGACGCTTTGGAATGGGTCATGCATTGTGCATGAGCAGTTTTCCGAACGCGAACTGATCCGTCTGAAAACCCAGAACCCCGATGCAATGATCGCCGCACACCCGGAATGCCATGATGGCATTCTGCGCCACGCTGACCACATCGGATCGACCCGCGCCATTCTGGAATATGTGATCAATGGCCCAGATCAGAAATACCTGATCGCAACCGAACCCCACATCATCCATCAGATGGAAAAGGCCGCCCCGCACAAGAAATTCATTCCGGTTCCCGGTGCCGATGGATCGTGCGCATGCAACAACTGCCCGTTCATGGAACTCAATACGCTTGAAAAGCTGTATCTGTGCCTGGTCAATAACGGCCCACAGATCATCATGCCCGAAGACCTTCGTCTCGCAGCGGTCAAGCCGCTGGAACGCATGCTGGAAATGTCAAAAGGCATTCCGCTGAAAAAAGATCACGCGGCCTAGGCCCGAACAGTCCAACAACCCCCGCAAGCATTGCCTTGCGGGGGCTGTTTTCCAATCCCCTGATCACAAAGATGCGCAAAGCCCACCATGACCGTCCTCACATCTGCGGAAATTTCGGAATTCATTGATCGCGCCTTTGCCGAAGATATCGGCACCGGCGATATCACATCCGACAATGTCGTGCCCATCGATGCACGCCTGCGTGTTGCCCTTGAAACCCGCGAAGATATCGTGGTTGCCGGTCTTGATATCGCGCTTGATTGCTTTCGCAAACTGGTGCCCGATGCCAAAATCACAAAACATTGCCAAGACGGTGATGCGATGGTGGCCAAAGGCATTCTGGCCGTGGTCGAAGGCAATGCACGTGGCATCCTGACGGCCGAGCGCACCGCGCTTAACACCCTGCAACATCTTTCCGGCATCGCCACCACGACGCGAACCTATGTCGCGGCGATGGGTGAAACCGGTGCCAAGCTGCTTGATACCCGCAAAACATTGCCGGGCTGGCGCAAGCTTGAAAAATACGCCACCCGCATGGGCGGCGCACAGAACCACCGCATGGGGCTTTATGACGGGGTGATGATCAAGGACAACCATATTGGCGTCGTCGGGTCGATCACCAAATGCGTCGAAGCTGCGCGGGCGGCCAACCTGCCCAAAATCGAAGTCGAATGCGATACGCTTGATCAGGTTGCCGAAGCCACCCAAGCCGGTGCCGATATCATCCTGCTTGATAACATGGACCCGGATATGCTGCGCAAGGCGGTTGCAATTGTCGCAGGACGTTGCAAGACAGAAGCATCCGGCGGGGTCAATTTGCAAACCATCGGTGCCATTGCAGCAACCGGTGTTGATTATGTCTCGGTCGGGCGCATCACCCAATCGGCCCCGGCAGTCGATATCGGGCTGGATGTCGCCATCCTGTAAGAGGTCAAAAACAATAGAACCCGAAACATCTCCAAAAATCATCCAGACCGCAAACTGGATCCTGCGCGATGGCGGGAATATCCTGTCAGTGCGCAGCCACGGGCGAGATCGGTTCTATCTGCCGGGTGGTAAAATTGATCCCGGTGAAACCGCGACACAGGGGCTGATCCGTGAAATTCACGAAGAACTTGGCGTTGCCCTGATTGAAAAGTCGATCCGCCCGCTTGGCATTTTTTCCGGCCACGGCCATAACCTGCCCGGAGGTGTGATTGTTCGCATGCAATGCTTTACCGCACAATATAACGGCACCCTTGCCCCATCACGCGAAATTGCCGAAATGCGCTGGTTGTCACAGCGCAACCGCCATCTGATGGCCCCGATGGGGCAAAAAATCACGGCCGCACTGTTTGACATTTAACGGGGAAAACTAGCGTGGCGCATCGCCATCCGACTCGCCCCCGGCATCGGGAATTTCACGTCCTGCCGCATCCCGATCCCTATTTTCATCCTTCGCTACGGATGGCAACGAAGCTGGCTTGATTCCGTCTGACGCTTCCCCAATGGCTTCAGAACCACGAACTTCCGGCAAAGACGCCTCATGATCTGCCGCCTTTCGGGGCCCCATACCCATTTCACGAATGGCGGCTTCCAGCCGGTCCATATCGCGCAAATGTACATCTTGTTGCGGGAACGGAATTTCGATGCCTTCGGCGCGGAACCGATCCAGCACTTCAAAGCGGACAATACTGGCCACCGCAAGCACATCCCCAATATCACGCAGGAAATAACGCAATTCGAAATCAAGCGAACTGGCGCCAAAATCAATAAAAACAACCTGTGGCGCAGGATAGCTCAGGATTTCACGGCGCTTGTCGGCGATATCAAGCAGGATTTCACGCACCTTGTTGGCATCCGCACCATAAGACGCCCCGATTTTGACAATACCCCGCCCGACCCGATCCTTAAGCGTCCAGTTCAATACGCGGTTGGAAATCAGTTCGGAGTTCGGAATAACAATCGATGACCGGTCAAAGGTTTCGATCTCGGTCGCGCGCACGCGGATATCCTTGACCAAACCCTGATCGGCCCCCACCACGATCCAGTCCCCGACCTTGATCGGACGTTCGATCAACAGGATCAGACCGGAAACAAAGTTGCTGACGATACTTTGCAGACCAAAACCGATACCGACTGAAATCGCACCGGCAATAATCGCAAGGTTCGATAAATCCATCCCGGCGGCCGAGATCGCCAACAATACGGCAAAGCAAATCCCCGCATAGCCAAAGATCGCCGAAACCGAATGCTGCAATCCTTCGTCAAGTTTGGTGTTCGGCAAAACCCGTGTATTCAACATGCGCTGGAAAAACCGCATGACCCCCAGAACAACCAGAAACAAAAGGATCGCAATCAGGATCGCACGCAGCGAAAAGTTGATTCCGCCCACCTGGATGCCGATAAAGGCCGTCTGGGCCGCATCCACCAGGTCTGCCAGCGCAATGTCGCTGAAAATAAGCACGGCAAGCGGCACCGCACAGGTAAACATCACCACATCAATCGTCACACGCAGCCAGAAGTGAAGCATTCCCTGAACCGCATCGCTGGCCCCGTCACCCGAAGGCGCTGGCCGAACCAGATAGGTATGAACCAACGCCCGCAGATACCCGCGCAGCAACCAGTAACTGGTCACAAACGCCAGCACCATCATCAGGTTTTCAAGAATAAACCGCGCCAGTGCGACATATCCAATCAACGTCAAAACCGGCAGCACCAGTGAAATGATCCGAAGCCCCCGACGACAGCGCCGCTCGACCTTCGCCCACATTTCATGGCGGTCCTGTTCACCGTGCCCCCAGAAACACCCCAGCGAGCTGATCAAAAATGCAATCGAAATCAAACAAACGTTTGAAACGCTTTGCACCAAAGCAAGGTCAAGCGACGTCCCAAGCGACGTTGCCCCCTGAAGCAGAACCAAATCACCAGCATAAATAAGGGCTGCAAACAAACATAGCAGTCCGACAACACGGGTCCCGGATTCTGTCGTACCAACCCGGCGCAATTTCGGGGCAAAAGGCGAATAGATGCTGCGGACCGACGCACCAACAAACAACAAAAACAACAACGCCATCAGGCATTGGTGGATAAAATCCCCCATATTGCCGACCATAAGGTCAGGCTGGCGTTGCACCATGTGATAGACAATCAAAAGCGCAACCCCGGGCACCAGCGCGGTGAAGACAAAACGGGTCCCCGATATCAGCGAAACCCGGTCTTCCTTCGGGGCCTGTTGCCAGCGTTCCGGCAACCAGCGCAATACAACAACCTCGCCACCAATCAGCGTGGCGACGACCAAAGAGAACAACAACACCAGCCCCGGCGCAATTTCAGTCAGCTGGTCTCCAATTGCCCCATTCAGTTCAAGATCGGAATAACGGCTGCGAATAAGGTCGGGAATTTCAAAGGCCTCGCTAAAGGCTTTCCCCCAGACGGCAGAGTCCCATGGCACATCGACACGCCCAAGAATACGCTTGGTAAAACGATCACGTGAAATCTTGGCCAGCTGGTCTGAAATCTCGGCCGCCCGAAAATCGGCCAGCTCAACCTGCTTGATAATACCGCTGACCTGTTCGATCTCTTTATTAAGCCGCGATCGCTGTTCAGCAACGGCGAGAACTTCGGTTTGCCCCTCTGAAGGTGCTTCACCAAGCTTGCCAAGGGCAGCCTTTAACCGGCCAAGCTTTTCATTGGCCAGATTTTTCAGCCCCGAAAAACCCTGAAGGATTTTATCAAGCTGACCACGGCCTTCACTCAAAATCCGTCCGCTGACATCGCCGTCGTCCAGCGCGTGCTCGATGTTATCAAGTGCCTGCATCCATTGGCCAATGGCCTTCTGGCTGTCTTCCAGCGTAACGGATGGTCCGTTTTCCGGGACTTCACCCTGCGCATACACCGCGCCGGCACCAAGGCAAACAAACAACATTGTTGCCACAATGAATGACAAAAACGGACGAATAAGCTTCATCTGGTATGTTCCATAAGATCTCTGACCGGGTTTCTGGCAATCTTTGGATTGCCTGCAAAACCCGTTTTTACTGAATTGCAGGCAGGTTACACTGTCCGCCATAACGAATCACGTATCGTTTCGTTCCGGATAAAACATCGTGGCCCGACCGGCCCGATCACACCATGCCCGACACCCGATTGTTTTCGCCAGGAGTTTCCAAATGTCCGCATCGGCCCTGATCAATGCCTTTAAAATCGACAACAATGGCACGGGTGTCCCCCTTGACTGGCAAAACATCAGCAACGGCATTCCCGGCACAGCGGAACATGAATTCATTTGGATACATCTTGATTGGATGGCCGATGGCGTTCAGGACTGGCTGATCAATGTCGTCGGACTGGACCAAACCATTGCCGATGCCCTGTCAACACGTGGCACAAGGCCATCGGTATTCTTTTATGATCATGGCTATTCGATGAACTTGCGCGGCGTAAACCTGAACGCCGAAAATGATCCGGCCGATATGATCTCGGCTCGTTTCTGGATTTCGGGAAATCTGGTCATTACGCTCCGCAATCAACCGCTCAAGGCGTTTGACGATATCCGCAATGCCATCGCCCAAAACAATGCCCCACGCAATACCGACGATTTCATCCTGACTGCAGCCGAAAGGCTGATTTTCCGGGTCGATAATGTCGTGCGCGGGCTTGAGGAAGATGTCGACACCATCGAGGACGAACAGGAAAAAGTCCCCGAAAACAGAACCCTGCCCCTGCGCCGTCGCTGTTCTGATGTGCGCAATCAATTGCTGCGTCTGCGCCGCCATCTTGCCCCACAACGCGATGCGCTAAGCCAATATGTTGAACACAAAACCAGTTGGGCCGACAAACGATACAAACGCCGCGCCCGTTCGCTGACCGACAAGACCGTCCGTCTTGTCGAAGAATTCGATTCTTTGCGCGAACGCATTCAGATTGTGAATGAAAACATGATGGCACTTGAAACCGAACGCATGAACCGCACCATGTACTGGCTGACCGTGATTGCCGGTCTGTTCCTGCCAATCAGTTTTGTCACCGGTCTGCTGGGGATCAATGTCGGCGGCATTCCAGCCGCAGAAAGCCCGTTTGGCTTTGTCAGTGTGTCGCTGATTTTGTCGGCAATCGTCGCATTTGAAATCTGGCTGTTTAAAAAGATGCGCCTGATCTAGATAAAAACAGACAAGCCATGTGCCACTGCCTTGTTGCATTGCAACGCGGCTTGGCGCTATGACTTTGACGGTTCCGATCCTTTTCATTCACGGCATTACGAGATCACTTGATGACTGACGGCCCGCTTTCCCGTTACCGCGCGAAAATCGCCTGTGGCGAGTTGTCCCATGATCCGATGCAGGAACTCTGCGCTGAAAAGCTGCAAAGCCTTTATAACGCCCTGGCCCATTACGAACCGCAAACCGGCTCAGGTGGCTGGCGCGAACGGTTTGGCCTAACCCGGCGGCGCGAAGAACCGCTGCCACCACAGGGGCTTTATATTTACGGCGAAGTCGGCCGTGGCAAATCCATGCTGATGGATTTGTTCTACGATACCGTTCCGGTGGCCCAAAAACGCCGCGTGCATTTCCATGATTTCATGCAGGATGTGCATAATCGCATGCACCGTTTCCGCAAAACCAAATCCAAGGGCGAAACCGATCCAATTCTGAAGATTTCCCAAGACCTGGCAAAAGATGCGTGGCTTTTGTGTTTTGATGAAATGCAGGTTACCGACATCACCGATGCAATGATTCTGGGCCGCTTGTTCGAACAGTTGTTTGAACATGGCGTGGTGATCGTCACCACATCCAACCGCATGCCCGATGATCTGTACAAGGACGGCTTACAACGCCAGAACTTCCTGCCTTTTATCGATATGATCAAACAAAAGCTCGACGTTCTGGAACTTGCCAGCCCGACCGATTATCGCATGCGCAATCTAACCGCCGCCGATGTCTTTCTGTTTCCGGCAGGGCCCGACGCGGCACAGAAAATCGATCAGATGTTTGCAACCGTCACCGAGGGCGCGCGCGTCGCCCCCGACAGCCTGACGGTCAAAGGTCGTCAGATTGATATCTCGGCTGCCGGGGCAGGTGTCGCGCGTTTTACATTCGACGAACTGTGCACCCAACCGCTCGGCCCTGGTGATTACATCGCAATTGCCACCCATTTCCATACCGTGGTGATCGATATGATCCCCAAATTGCCTGATTCCCGGCGCGACTGGGCAAAGCGTTTCGGAACGCTGGTCGATGCGATGTATGAACACAAAACCAAACTGATCTGCGCCATCGAGTGTGAACCGAACGATATTTATACCGACGGCGACTATTCATTCGAATTTCAACGTACCGTGTCGCGCCTGACTGAAATGCGCAGTCAGGAATATCTCGACATGCCGCATCTGACCTGATTGGCAGGTTGGTTTTGGGGTAAATTTGAAACCCTAAAAAACGACTCCGCCCATCTGGGTTTAATTGCAGCGCAAAAAATCACCAGCAGGTAACGATTGCAATGTCGATTCTTGCGCAAAAGGCCGTTTGGCAGGTTCAAAAACGCAGAATCTGTTCATAGCAACTTCTGCATACGCCCTATTGATCGCATGGCTGATGGCTGTTTCATGCAAGGCTGCGTACCAAAACAGGCGATCTCTCGTCCGAATTCATGGCAAACGTACGTTCTGCCTTTCCTTTAAGCAGCGCCAAGGAGCAAACAGGCTTTGACGTTGCGGCGATTTTGCATTTATTCGCACCGACAATATGATCGGTTTTTAAGCGTTTATACATTAGTTGCAACAAACCGCGAACCGGCGGTTTTCCTCATTAAAACAGCGGCGTTTCCCCTTGTAAAACCGGCCGAATCAGTTTACGACACTCGGTGTTTACGAACGAATATTTCGCGTTCACAGGTTTAAATTTTCAATCGCGCTCCCAAGTTGAGTTTTAACCCCCTGGAAGCGCAATAGGGAAGAAGGTAACGGAATGGCCCGCAACAAGATCGCGCTC
>TARA_R110001599_G_scaffold84084_8_pt1 | contig 22971 bp, 20 predicted proteins | sample TARA_R110001599 | Tara Oceans TARA_R110001599 (sample SAMEA4398360) | marine metagenome | biome: Polar Biome; feature: [MES] marine water layer (ENVO:01000295) within the mesopelagic zone...; material: water (ENVO:00002006), including particulate matter (ENVO:01000060) such as......
AATTTTAATCAATATTCATGGCAATTCTAAACCCTAAATCATCTATTTTAAAAGCGAAGGGATGGCTCCTTCTTCTGGTTGTTGCCATTACACTTCTTTCAACATCACACCAACCTCCACCACGAAAAACCCGATAGGAACCATAAAGGGTCTCATCATAAATATCCGAACACCATTCCCAAACATTTCCAAGCATGTCATAAAGTCCCCAAGCGTTGGGCTGCTTTTGTCCAACTTTATGACTACGGTTGTCGGCATTTTCTTTAAACCAGGCAATTTTCTCTAATTCTCCGTATCTGGTATTATTTGCGCCAGCCTGGCAAGCAAATTGCCACTCAGCTTCAGTTGGAAGCCGGAAGCCATTTGCATTGGCATCAAAGCTTACTTCTTGTGAGGTTAAATCAATGGCATAGCATTGGTTTTTGGCCAATGCCTCAGACAGTTTATTACAAAACTTTACCGCTTCAACCCAGGAAAGAGTCTCAACAGGTAACTTTTCACCTTTGAAAGTAGCCGGATTTTCATTCATTATTTCAGTATACAAGTCCTGAGTAACTGGAAATTTGGAGAGTCTAAAAGATTCAATTTCACGTTTCCAAATTTTCTTTACCCGGTCGTCCCTCATTTCCACAGTACCTTTAGGAATCGTGACAAATAAATTTTCAATTGTTTTCTCATCTAGATTTTTCTTATCTATTTCCACGTTACTTTTTAGATTGAGGGTCTTATTAAATATTGACTTGATTTTTAAATCGGTCGAAAAGGTTAATGGATAATTCAGCATAAAGATTGATGGCAATAAAAATGCGTACATTCTTATTACTATATTGCTCATCAGGAAGTTCGGAGGCAATTGCTCCAGCAATGAGTCCCCTGCTCACTTCTCTAAACTGATCCATCGCTGATAAAACCTCACAAAGCGTTTCGGATTCACAAACTGATTTTAAACATTCAAAATATTTACTTTCATGAATCAGTTCATAAGCTCCGTCATTATTCTTCCAAATATCCTGAAAAAAGGGTTTATTTCTATTGTCGTTCAGAAATTCTGCTAAACCTGATGTGACAAAAAAGTCAGGAGGCAAAGACATACTACTCCTATCGATCAAAAATATTTTGTAATCAATTTCGCCGTAATGTTTTAGAAGTTGATCATTAAACTTTTCTACTACAACCGCTACAAATTCAGACTGCTGTTTATCCAAACATTCAAGAGATTTAACCTGTTGTGAATTTCCGGATAAATTAAACAGAATTAAGAAAACCAAGGTAGCAAAGAGTGTTAGTGTTTTCATAATGTTCAGTTACTGAATTAGATAGACCAGGGCAGAATTCATTAATCCTTTCTAAAAATAGTAATATAAAAGCAAAGCATCAACGTCCTAATCCTTAGTTACATCAAGAAATCAACCTCAAGGCTTCTCTTTTACTTAAAGGACTTAATGCTGTATCATTTACAAATTCCTGCACCCAAATAGGATCGGTCCGACTGTATTCCCGCAGTACCCAGCCAATGGCCTTATTGATAAAAAATTCATCAGACCCCAATAAATGGTGAATGCACTTCACTAAAAGGGCGAGATCCATTTTATCCTTGTACTTTAACTGAAACAGCAGCGCACTCCTTTGCAACCAAATATTATTGGACTGCAGCCACTTGTTTGTATACCCCTCCCTTTCCTCTGGAAAAAGCAAAAAGTAATTGCCCATCAATTTATTGGCGATCATATCTACCGTATCCCACCAAGATTGATGAGCCACCATGTGGACATAAAGATGGATGTCCTCTTTCTCTGTGGCATTCATGTATCTTAATAAAAGCTCCTGGGCAAAGTAATGAAACTCCCTCTCATTCCTACTCCATAAAACCTTAACCAATTCATGAAGCTCAGTTTTTGGAGGAAGCATGGCTTTGAGCAAAAATGGCCTTTGTATAGCCCTTCTTTGCTGGGTAGAAATGCCATAAAACTGAAATTGATTCCGCAAATAAGCCCCTTGCTGCAATGCCAGTTCCCTATTGGCATTACGGCTAAATTCCTGTTCCAATACAGCAATGTATTCAAGGGTTTCGTTGGATAGCATTTGGCGTGGGTTTTACTTTATCTTATTAATAACCTACCTGGTCTAAGTTTAGCGAAGCGTAACTTGGACCCAAAATAAGGAAAGTTTTCAACTTTCATTGATACCACAATCACTAAAGTAGGTAGAGAGCTCCCCAAGTTGACTTCGACTCCACTGACTTCGACAGGCTCAGCCACCGGTGCCTAATTACCCAATTTTCACCAGTTAAAGCAGGAGGCTATTGAAAAGGGGGAATTGTTTCGTTTTCCTTGATTTTAGCCTAAACCGATGGACCAAAGAAATCCATTCAATAGGAATGGGCCTTAGCCTATTTATAGGTTCAAATCGAATTTTCTGGCCTTAGCCGAAATTTTGAGTACAAAAAGGGAGATTGTTAAATATACCTTTGTCAAAAGTTTAGATCTTGAGAATTTCGAAGTAACTGATCTCAAACAAAAAATTCTCCAAAATATTTGAGGTGAATAACCAGCAAGTCTTTTATCTCATCTGCATTTGCAAGCTCTAATATCAGAAAAATCTTATGCAACTCATGATTTAATTATCAGTCATCTTTTAAACAATAATTAATCAGTTACTATCATGCAAAGGTATCTTTTCCTTTATCAAATTTGCTAAAATTACTGAAACTTTTTCGCCAGAATCTTTATACAAGTGATTTCCATCAGTATATTCAAACGAATCATTTTGAGGAGTCAAATCAAAATAACCGTCTGATAAATCTATGCCCTCTTTAATTATTGAGTCAAAATCAGGCATTAACTCCTTCTCAATTTCCAACATTCTATTATGAATTGGTATCCTAACAAGGTATACATTACCGTATTCTTTTAAGTAGGTTATAATTTTTATTAAATATTTGAGTCGAATTGATGATAGATTGGTTTTTGGTAAATAGTCCAATCTGTAAGATTTAACTCTATTTGAAATTCTATTAACAACAGATATACTATCCATAGGTAAATTACTTACTTCTAACCAACCATCATCGTGTAACTTCCAATTTGAATTCGTTTTGAAAAGAATTTTTGAATATTCTCCTGATAAATTATTAAGCAAATAAAATATATTTGGATTTAAATCAACAACATTTGTTTTATTAAGGAATAGATTGTTTTCCCTAAATTGACTTAAATCATTTGGAGAAGAACACCAACTTGAGATACTCCAAGGATCCACGGCAATAATAAACAAACCACCTTTTTCTTGGTTATGCTTCCTTTTAATACTTTCATAATAAACTTTTCCAAAAGGACTGTGAACAACTGTAAACGAATAATTAAATATTCTTCTATTTAATATTTTCTGAAATTGTGCTGGTTGCAAGCCTTGTGCTGCACGGGATGTTCCCAATATCATATTCTTCTGTTTTGGTGACGTAAACCTACTATAAAACGGATCAGTATCACCATCCGCCATAGATAAAATAAGTAAAATAACAGAAGAAAAAATAGAACCAAACAATATAATTTGAAATATAAACTTCTTCATTTTTCTAAAATTGAAAATAAATAAATTCTTGTTTAGTACCACTAAACAGAAATATCATAACAGCAAGTAAACAGTATAGAATCCATCGAAAAAATTTAGCTCTTAACAATCCAATGTTCTCAATTGCGTATTGATGTTCACGCCCTACCCATTCTATAATCAGAAAAATACCTATTAACATTAAAATCTTTTTATGTAACCAATATATCTTAAATGATAAAAAAGAATGCGGATTATCGAATATGCCAGATAAATATTGAAATGCATGTTCAAAATTTTCTGCTCTGAAAAACACCCATGCTAATATTGTTAAGCCATAGGTTATTAATATTAGAATTAATTCACGGAAGGTTGGAAGTATTTTACCCTTAGCTACAATATCAACGTGATTTCTATTATTATTAGTGAGCGAAACCGGTAAAAAATAGAGCGCATTCAATGCCCCCCAAACAATAAAAGTCCAATTAGCCCCATGCCAGAATCCACTGACGATAAAAATAATAAATGTATTCCTTACTTTCATCCACGTTCCGCCACGGCTTCCGCCTAGTGGAATATATAGGTAATCCCTAAACCATGTTGACAAGGAAATATGCCATCGTCTCCAGAATTCTGCAATATCTCTTGAAAAGTAAGGGAAATTGAAGTTTTGCATTAAATTGAAACCAAATAACCTGGAAGTTCCAATTGCTATATCAGAGTAACCTGAGAAGTCACCGTAAATTTGAAAGCTGAAAAACACTGCACCCAAAACCAATGTGCTACCGGAGTATTCTGAAGAATTATTGAAAATCAGATTGGCATATTGCGCGCAGTTATCGGCAATCACTATCTTCTTAAACAAACCCCAAAGAATTTGACGCATGCCATCAACAGCTTTTGAATAATCAAATGTTCGTTTTTTATAAAATTGAGGTAACAGATTGGTTGCTCTTTCAATAGGTCCAGCAACCAATTGTGGAAAGAAACTTACAAAGGCAGAAAAAGCAATAAAGTCATCCGTCGGTTCAAGCTTTCGTTTATAAACATCTATAGAATAACTCAAAGTTTGAAAGGTGTAAAAGCTTATCCCAACTGGTAAAATAATATTTAATGAACTTGCACTTATTTCTGCTCCAAAAAATGAAAAAGCAGAAACGAAATTATCCAAAAAGAAATTGTAATATTTAAAAAAGCCAAGAAATCCCAGATTTACTATTATACTGGTCCACAATAGTGTTTTCCGTTTGGCTTGATTTCCTTCACTTTTTAACTTCCTGCCAATTGTATAATCTACTAATGTGCTGAAGATAATCAATGATAAAAACCTCCAGTCCCACCATCCATAGAATAGATAACTAGCTGCAACTATTAGAAGGTTTTGCAACTTCAGTTTCTTACTTGAAACAAACCAATAGAGTATAAAAACAATTGGTAAAAATATTGCAAAGTCAATTGAATTAAAAAGCATTCGTTCTGGTTAATCTATATTTTTTTGCAAGATCGTCTCACCATTCGTGGCAGACAACAATTTTATGGAACTTTACACAAAAATCTTTTAATCCAAAAAAAGAAAAATGCCACTAAATACCAAATCCTCTACCTGGTCTAAGTTTAGCGAAGCATAACTTAGACCCAAAATAAGGAGAGTTTTCAACTTTTATTGATACCACAATCACTAAAGTAGGTTGAGGGCTCCCAATATTAACTTCCACACCGCTGACTTCGACAGGCTCAGTCACCGGTGCCTAATTACCCAATTTTCACCAGTTAAAGCAGGTGGCTATTGAAAAGGGGGAATTGTTTCGTTTTCCTTGATTTTAGCCTAAACCGATGGACCAAAGAAATCCATTCAATAGGAATGGGCTTTAGCCTATTTATAGGGTCAAATCGAATTTTCTGGCCTTAGCCGAAATTTAAATTACAAAAGGAGAATTATTAAATCTAAATATAAAAGGTCGCCATGCTCTGGAATATCCATTGCTCATGATCATTATTTAATTAGCTAATTTTTAAATTTCCGCCTTGTAGATTTTTGGCGTGAAAAAATTTAAGCAGGGTCTGGCAAAGGCAAGGGCAATGTTTGACGACGCTTTCGGCAAAGGTAACATCCAATAATCAACGAAAAAGGGAAAGCCAAAAACAAAGGAGTTTGCCTGTGTGGGGGCAGCCTTAAATTTTAGCCGAAAAGATACTCAGCGGTGGGGTTTTTCCCTGACATCTCAGGACAGGTTGGTTACTTTTTGGCCCACTGAATAAACTCAGGGCAGGCCCTGAGTTACTGCGTTTCAGGGCAGGCCTGCAGCAAAAAAGTAACAATAGTCAAGGTAAATGAAATCGTATAGAAAAAAAGGAATTGTAAAATCATGACTAAACCAACAATGCCAATTGCTGCACAAATAGAAAAGCATATGGTTAACTTTGCTTAATCAGGCTGCATTTAAAAGTTACACATGTAACTGACAATTAAACGTTCATTTCTTTTCCATTGATGAAAAGAAACGAACCAAAGAAAAATCTAGCCAAAACTAATCTTCCCCCCGCAAGGCCCAACCCCGCCTCGTAGTTTTGGCCCGGCCACCCCGCCCTTAGTTCAGCGATTGCATTTAAAATCACCAAAATTAAAAAGCCCTAAGTCAATGATTCCCCATGCTCTGGAATATCCAATGTTAATAATCAGCATTATGTAAATTGATTCTTTAATTCCCGCCTTGTAGATTTTCGGCGTTAAGAAATTTAGGATGCGATGGCAAGGGCACAGGCATGGTTAGCCTATCAATTATGGGATTAAATACCGGAAAAGCAATCGAAATATATAAACCCTAAACTAACCTAGTTTGCCTGTGCGCGGGAGGCCTAAAATTTTAGCCGAAAAGATACTCAGCGGCGGGGTTTTTTGGTTACTTTTTGGCCCTGCAGCAAAAAAGTAACAATGTTCATAATCTATGACTTGGTATAGTAGAAACAGTAATGCTTTATTGTATAGAACTGCTTTTAAAATCATAAATTTGACTGAAAGTAAAGCGTTCATTTTTTTTCTCCTGAGTTACTCCCTTTCAGGACAGGCCCTGACTTGCTACGCATCAGGACAGGCATTAATGAAAAGAAACGAACCAAAGAAAAATCTCCTGTCTTCATCATTGGGACACCTAAAATCAGGAAAAGTGCTTTAAAATTGACTGTTGTTCAATAGTTTTATCTAAAAGCATTATTTTCTCCTTTCCTGAAGGGAGTTTTAAGATAATCCCGAAAATTGTTTTGAGTATATCCAGGGCTTTTTCTGCACTAAGAGCTATTCCTTTTTCCTTTAATTGCCTTTCAAACTCTTTATAAAGCTTACAGGAAGCAAAGGCAATGCTTAAGTGAGCCTCAATCCTTCTTTTTTTATAATGGAATATTGGTCTGATTTTCAGATCAGTTTTTGTTATTCTGAAGGTGCGCTCCACTTGCCAGAGCTGCCTATAACTATCCATCACTTGGTCTGCTGACAGCTTTGTATTAGTCACATACCCCTTCAGCCCATCCCAGGCACTATCTTTCTCGTATTTTTGCTCATCTATAGTAATTGTCACATCTCCTCTAGTTTGAGGTATTTGTTGTAACCTTTGTTGTTTATATGCTTCTTGGATAGTTTCCCTGAAGCCAATTTTTTTTTGAGTCTCTCCATTCCTTTTGCTCTGTTGTGGGCATCTTTTGATGCTCTAGATGACGAAAATTGAACAATCAGACGAAGCCCATCTGGTCTTTTTAATTCAGAATATTTCTTGTCTTCAAGCTTTAGACTTAAGATTTTCTTTTTGAGGGTATCCGTTTCATTTTTGATCCTTCCTCCTAATATAAACTCACACTTCTTTGCCCTTAGAAGTTTTATATTACTGTTCGACATTAGACCTGCATCAGCGATTACAGTTAGCTTTTCGAGCTTATATTTGGCTTTAAATCGTTCGATTACAGGTAACATGGTATGACCTTCAAAACTATTCCCTTGAAAGGCTTCATAATCCAGCGGATAGCCATTTTGAGATACTAAAAGCCCTAGTACAATCTGGGGATTCCTATGCTTGCCATCCTTGCTAAATCCAGATATCCTGAAGTCATCTTCATCCGCAGCCTCAAAGTACAACGTGGTTACATCATAAAATATCATTCCGAACTGACCACCAAGTACACCAACTGTATGTGTATAGCTGATCTTCTTTGCCTCCTCCATATGTGATTTATGGAACCTGTCCATGAAACGATAAATCTCATTAACAGTGATGGTAATGCCCTTGTATTTTTGGAGATAATCTATCGTTTTAAGCTTGCTGACGGGATAAATTAGTCTAGAAATTACCAAATGCCTGAAAAGTTCTTCGGGTATAAGATTAAACCCAATTTGGTCAAAAATCCTCCCTAAAACGAGCTCCGGTCCAAGCATTTGAACTTTCTGGATGCTATTGTAAACCGACTGATAAAAAATATCATCATCTTGTTGACCAAAAGCAAGCGTTTGCTGCCCATGAAAACTCAGAATAAATTCATTGGCCAATTTTTTTAGTTTTTTGACCTCAAGCTCATCAGAAGAACTTCCGATTGTTTTTACAACCTTATAAACTCCTGAACTTTTATCTATAACCTGAACTGATACACTACCAGATCGATTCTTTTTAGCCCTCACAAACATGAAATAAAGCTACAAATAAAAGAACGGGACACCCAAGACACCAACAAAAAATAGCCTCAGGCGCTGGAATCAAATGTTATTAGTTTCATAGTTGAAAATTGATGAAGTCAGGACAAATCTAGCCAAAACTAATCTTCCACGCGCAGGCCCAACCCCGCCTCGTAGTTTTGGCCCGGCCACCACGCCCTTAGTTCAACAATTAGATTAAATATCGCCCAAAACAGGGAGCTTTAACTATATCAAGGAGTCACCATGCTCCAGAATAGATCAAATTAACCGTCATTCTTTATTCAGCTGATAAATTAATTTCCGCCTTATAGCTTTTTGGCGTTAAGAAATTTAAGCAGGGAATGGCAAGGACACAGGCACTGTTTGACGAAGTTTTAGGTTAGGAAAACATTTTATATTTTAACCAAATAGGCTTTATCAATAAACCCTACATATGACGCCTGCTGTAAAACTAAAATTTAATAAAATCAAGCCATAAAGATTTCAATACCGGAATAACAATATCATCCACTTTCACTTAATTTTACCCATATAATCTTTTTGGTATTTCTTTAATAACAACCTTGTAATTACTGTAATAACAATTGACAGTAGTATGCACAAATAAAAATTTAATTCTAAATAATCGAAAGTACCAAACGGCATTAGCCACATAAATAGCAAGGACATCCAAACTACATCAAATTTAAGGCTAAATATTATTTTAAATATCGATTTCATTGTCCCCATAATTTACCTAAAGCAACTTCCCAAAAGTTCGGCGCCTGTACCCATCAATGCACTAGATATAAAACCAACAGCGCCACCCATTACTGCACCACCTACACAACCGCCTGCAGCACCAATAGGACCACCAACCATGCCCCCAGCACATCCAACTTTAGCTCCTCCAATTGCACCAGCACCACCACCTATTACTGCCGCTAACCAAACATTCCTCATATTCACAGAACAACCAAGTGCTTGAATTTGGTCCTCATGGTCAATGATTAACTTTTCTTTTATCTTTTCTATCCCATCATCTAGAATAAATTTGGAAAAGACTATAGTACCAGAGCTTATGGTTAAAAGTGATATTTTTTCCTCATAATTCAAAGATCCAGAGTTTATTATTTGAGCTTGAAAAGATTCGGCTATATTTTTTGATTGGAGGGGGCTATTTGAAATTTCCAGTGAATTTATAAAAGGGTTTAATATTTCGGTTTGTTTTTCACTATAGAAATTTTCAGCGTTGAACTTCCCACCTCTCTCTCTAGCTTGTCTATTACTTATACCCATCATTTTTTTATATTGATTATGAAATTCATTTTTCCCATCTTCTTTAAAAACGATCATTTCCTTTGCCATCACATTCACAATGTCCATAAACAGGACCTCTTCAACTAAGGCCACTTCAGCATTATGTTTTATATCAAGGTTTTTATTGTCCAGAGCGTCTAAGGCCATATTAATACCTTGAACATAAAAATTATTGAGTTCTTGGACCTCTTCTAAAAAGGGTTGTGTTGGAGAGGGAATAACTTCCTGAGAAGTGTCTAAACTTTCGCATGAAATAAGCAATATTAAATAAAGGCATATGTTTAACTTTTTCATTAAAAGGATTTTTTAATAAAAACAAACTAATCAATCTTCCATACTAAACACACAACACTTTAGTGTACCATTTAAAATATATACAAGAATATATTTTTAAAATTTATCATTTTAAAAAAATTAAATTAGATAAATTAAACAACCAGATTATAAGAGCAAACTCAACTTTACTCAATTGAATACAGGCTACTTACGAACAACTTTTAATTAAAAATAAGATTATTTTCCAATTTTTAAAAAATTTTCATTAAAAATTATAGAAGATTTTTACGATCAACACAAAAATAAAACAGGTAGTATACACAGGCTTGATTAAATAACAAAATATTTAAATCGACAGGAACAAGGAAATATTTAATTTACATTAAAAATTTATTGATATAATTTTAATAATATATTAAAATAGAATTAGTCACCTACTATAACCCATATTACATAAAATTAAAAAATGAATATGTTAGCAAAAGTTCAACTACACTCATTGTTTCAAATAAATTTTAACCCCAGTACACCTAAAATTATTTATTTGGTTATTTCAGCCAAATAGTCTCGCTAAGTAAATTCAAATCATAATAAATAACTTGACACAGGAAATACGGCAACTCTTTTATGTATTAAACGGTCTTGATAAAAGCATCCACCCCGGCGGTTGAGCCGAGTCGAAACCATAGGATAACAGGAGCCTAACATCTACTCCTTCAGCTCCGCTTAGGAACCGATTATCCGCCCAGCGCGCCTCAACATTAACGATTCCGTTATAAATTACTATGTCGTCACTGCGAACCCTTTTTGTGGGTCTAAGTTGGGAAGGGTGCGGCAGTCCAACAGTTATTAAGATTCCTTCGACTTCCTCTACGCAAAGCCCCTGCAAAGTATAGGAATGACGAACTTTTCATAAAATTGAATTGGGTTCAAGTCATATGGTAAATTATTTCCCGCCTTGTAGCTATTCGGCGTTAAGAAATTTAAGCAGGGGTGGCAAGGACACAGGCACTGTTTGACGAAGTTTTTGGCATAGGTAACATCCAATAATCAACGAAAATGGGAAAGCCAGAAACAAAGGAGTTTGCCTGTGTGCGGGCAGCTTTAATTTTTAGCCGAAAAGATACTCAGCGGCGGGTTTTTCCCTGACGTCTCAGGACAGGCCCTGAGTTGCTACGCTTCAGGGCAGGTTGGTTACTTTTTTGACCACTGAATAAACTCAGGGCAGGCCTGCAGCAAAAAAGTGACAAATGTCCAAGGTTAATGACTTGTAATAGAAAAAGAAACTATACAATCAAATTTGAACATGATTAATCGAAAAATTGATTGATTATTCAGACTCCTTTTGCCAGAGCCCACGATTACTTTCTCTGGCATCACGTTCGTAGAATACGAAGGCATCGGCGTATTTAACATTGGGCGGAATCGATAAAACTCTTGCGTAACCCTTTTTTATCAACTCCTCATTGACAAAGGTACCATCCGACAAATAAACATAGGCAAGCACCCTTCCATATCGGTCTAAACTGTCCACACCATATTCCAACCTAACTTCTTGATTGCTTAATAAATCAGTAAGGTAAGCTTTGGCTTCTTGTCCATAAAAGCCAATTTTCTTATAATTCCCATTTCTTGTTTCAGGAGCATCAACTCCAATCAATCGAATTTTCACTCCTTTTTCCGACCCATCCTCAGCCCAAAAAGTATCACCATCCACCACTCTGGATACAGGCATAAGACCCGAAAGCTCAGCTTCTTCCTTTCCGGAATTATAATAAGCAACGATTATCGAGACAAGAAGGACAAGAATATATTTATATGTTTTATTCATTTTAGAAGCCTATCAAGGTTCAAAGATAATAGGGTAGAAGTAAAATTAAGGCTTGCTAATACAAAGTCATCTGCGTATTTAACATTGGGTTGAATCGATAATACTTTTGCTACACTAGAATAGGGAGGCTTCAACCTAATTCCCTTAAGCAACCCAATCCCCATAGCAAAAGGCGGCCAGAGGCGGAGTACAATCCCAATCGATCAGGACTACAATAAACCAAAGCCTTAATCGAATCATTGAAGCTTAATTGGAGGACCTAGTTATTTTTTATTTCAGGTGGATTGACAATAGCTTCTTTCACTACAGTTGCAACGTTGTCAATTGTTATTTTCTTTCTTTTACAATATTCAGATTGTAACCAATCTTCAATTAGTTTTGCTCCTTTACTTGCATTACACGAAATACAACATAGAGCAATATTATCCTTTCCATTAACTCTTACATCGTTGACAATATGTTCCCATGACGGTTTTGATTTTCTTGAATCATAGCTCTCTAAAAACTCGACTCTACAATAAACGCAGTTTTTATCTCGATCTTTTACAAAGATTTCTACATCTACTGGAATTCCCCATTTATTCGCCATAGGTCAATTATTCTCCTTCAAAGAAATCGTAGTCAATTTCTTTCACTTCATAGGTTGTTTTTACTTGAACGCCAACATTGTATTGGTGCATTAAGTCGACCAGTTTAGGTCCATCAATCAATATAATCGAATGATGAGCCTCTCTCGATTTTTTAATCGCTGAATCATCAAATGTAGATGTCGTAATAAATACTCCCTTTGATGTGTCTCCACTCATTGCTCCAATGAAGTTCCTTATATCTTTTTCACGTACTTTATTTTCATTGTACCTTTTTGCTTAAGTGTAAATTTTTTCAAGTCCTAGTTTGTCCTCGTTTATAATTCCATCAATCCCCCCATCTCCTGATTTTGATGTTTCAATAAAATCTCCGTACCCCATTCTTTTGAGTAATATCAAAATCACTTTTTCAAAGAAATAAGGGTCAATTTCTTTAAGTTTATCAAGAAGATCGGTTTTAACTTCTATTTCAATTGTTTCAAATCCAGTATCGATTAGGTCTTGTGGCGATGCATTGTCAACGTCTACAGTTTCTAATTCTGCTTTGTCATCTTTTTTGCTTTTAACTGATGAGCGATGCTGAATGAAATCAGGGTCATTTTGTAAGTCCGACAGAAGTAATTTACCACTTGCCAAAGCTTGTTTTCCTTTTTCTCCGATTTGCACCATTCCTCTATTGGGATAGAATACAAACTTGCCCATTTTCAGATAGGATTTTCCCCAAAGTATTCGGTCAATCAAAGTATTGGCTCCAGTACTTGTTTTCTTATCTAAAAGTTCTTTTGGTAAGCCCGAATAATATTGGTCACGAACTTTTATTGCTAATTCTCGACTGCTTATTGATTCAATCGTACTCAACGTATACAAAATCGGCATAAAGGTTTCGTGATATTTAGGTAATTCCATTTATTAATTCGGTTTTTTTAATTGCCCTCAACAATTGGTATAGCTATATTTCCTAGTTGAGTTCCTTATATATCAACTATACACCCACCCCATTTAGCTTATTAAAATGTCAAATTAACTATTTAGGACAAAGAATCAAGCATAGAAATCCCACTTTTATTTAAACGGCAGGAATATATTTGGAAAAAAGCGATCCTTAACGCGAATAAAACTTGAATTTCAAAAATTTAAAGTGATAAACAGAAGCATATTAAAGAAAAATTAAAAAATAATATCGTTTACTCCACTAAAAATAAAACTCTCTAAAAAATAATTACCCAATCAAATCATCAGCAATAAAATCGGATACCGATAACTTACCCTCACTACTGAAACTTAGGTTTTGGGACAGTTCAAAAAGATGGGCTTCGGTTTCGAAAAAGTGCATCATATAGCCGGCGGTGTTTACAAAGGCGACAAAATCACCTATGGCAGGTAATTGGGGCAGGGAGATTTTGCGCTTGAGCAGCACATCTCTTTCCAAGCAATAAGCACCTGTGAAAAACACCTCTACAGGCGCATTTGACTCCGCTTCATCCGCATACATCACATAGGGATCCAGAAGAAAATCCTCGCTGGAACTCATCATCTGACTCATGTTCATCTCCAATCCTACCAGCCACTGTCCTCTGGCATCTTGTTTTCTGTGGGCCACTTTGGCTATGGTCATTCCTGTCTGATTGAGCAGAGAACGACCTGGTTCTATTCGGATTTCAAGTGACATGGCCTTCAGCCTTTGGGCATTGCTCTCTTGGGTTTCCGCATCTTTATAGTCCAGTACCTCCTTTAGAAAGGTCGTGCCATTGATCCGATTGTAATAGGGATAGGTTTTGAGTTGGCCTGTTAATTCATTGTTGATCATTTCATAGCCCAATCCATGGCCATTGAAAGTTAAGGGATTGTAATTGGCCTTCACTCCTTCTTGCAAGGCCTGATCAAAGGCTTTCCATTGCTGCTCGCTTTCCAGGTAGTTCATCAATATCCCGCCTCCCATGTCTATAAAAGCGATGGATAAACCAGCCTCCTTGAGGCGCTTGGCCAAACCTATACAATCGGAAAGGGCTTTGCCACGCTGAAGGGTAGAATAGCCATCCAGGTGAAAATGAAAACCCTGAATAGAAAGGTTTTTAAAACGCCCTTTTTCTCCGAAATTCTCCAAAATATAGGCCTCCACAGCAGTTATATCAAAGCCAAAACGACTGTAAAGCTTTGTTCCTTCTACTGTGAAACCGCTTATGCGAATACCCACAATAGCCTTTTTATTCAATTCCTCTGCTATGCTTTGGGCTTGCTCACACTCGTCCTCATTGTCCAAGACAATCGGCACCTGTGCATTGATGGCCAATGCATATTGCGTCTTGGTTTTGATGGCAGAAGTAAGCACCAGGTTTTTTCCATTACCCCCCAAAGCGATGGATTGTTCCAGTTCTTTTTGACTGGCTGTATCCACACCTATACCTGCTTCCAAAGCCTGTTTCACCAGTGATTTTGATTTATTGGCCTTGCGTGCATAGTAGATTTGGTGCTTTAATCCGTTAGCCTCAAAAAGCTTTTTGAAGGAAGCGATGTTATCGGAAAAAGTGGGCAGGTGGTGCAGGTTGATGGGCGAACCATGTTTTTCAATCAGTCCACTGATGATTTTCTGATCTTCAAAAATACGGTGCATCCATGGAGAAGTAAGGGGAGTCAGCCCTGCCTTTGGATTACCTTTGGTATAGTTAGGATTCATTTTCAATACAATTGTTTACTACTGGTTTACTGGTTCTCTAAGTTCAATGGCAATGGCAACCTCTTCTGCCCATTGAGAAGCCAAATTATTTCGTTTTCTGGACAAGGTGTCATTGTCCAAGGTCAACCCTTCTGTAGGCGTACCATATAGCGCAATCCCTTCCTGCACCTTTCCATCTTTTGCAATCATTCTTCCCCTTGCATCCATATCCATGCAACCGGGTGTATAAGTGCCTCCACTGGAATTCAAGAATTTTCTTCCAATTCCATTTTCCAAGATTGAACGATACAGGGGGCTGGGCGTTTCGCTTTCATTGTTTCTGGGAATTCGGGCATTGATCAGGTAGTCTAAGGCTTGCTCTTTCAGGTTTTCACCCTTCAAGAAGCCATAAGCGCCTGAGGATTCATCGAATTCAAAAGTCGACCCTCGTACAAATCCAAAGTCCACTATTCCTGCTTCGGCAAGTGCCAGCATTTTCTTCATGTTCTTTACCGGAGGTCCATAGGCTATGCGGTTAAAAAGACCGAAATAGTTTCGGTCAAACAGTTTATGTGAAGCGGCATCCAAACCTCCAAAGCTATAAATTTCATTGAACCCTTGGCTAATCCTGCGCCAGGTGCCAAATGCCGCATTTAAAGGGCTTTCCTCCGGACCCTTTTCGGCTTCCAAAAGCAGTTTTTCTATATAAGTATAAACCTCCGCATGCGTCAAAGTGGATTGATTGGCAAAAGGATTCAAAAGAGTTTCCCAATTAAACCTTTCCACTTCAGGGTGATATTTGTGAAAAACTTCAATTTGCTCACGAATGCCATCATATTTTTCTAGAAAAAGCAATCTCCACCGGTATTCCTTGAAAAGCACCCTGTAATAACTAAATGTGCACTCCTTTATAATCAAGGGAAGTAAATTTTTTTCAAAAGAGACAGGCTTTGAGCGTTTGATCGAAGCAATACGGTCTTCCGTAAGAAAATGAAGCGGGCTCTTGTCTGCAGCCCCTCCAGTACGTGGCATCATGGGTAAGCCGGTTCTGGAATAAGGGTAAATTTTGTGAGGTTCCTTTCCTGAAGCCTTATAAGTCACTTTACCCGATTCATTCACTGCAAATACCCCTCCTCTTCCTTCGGTAAGGGCTAAAATAGCATCAATACAGGTCAGACCAAATCCTTTTACGGCCACCTTTGCTCCTGCTTCGATATGTCCCAAAGCCAAATGAGTAGGGTAAACAAAGTCGATAAAACGGCTGGTTTGATTTCCCTCAAGAAATCCAGCCCCGCACCCAAAATGCCCGGTGGTTAATAGAATCTTATCGAATGCAGGAAATTCATCTGCTTCTTTTCCCTGGGTAAAAAGCTTAAATTTATCACCCTGTTTTTCAATGTTGTTTACCGTTGCAACATGTTTCACCAACTGTAAATTCTCAGGCAAATTCTTGCACAAGCGATCAAACCCCTCCATCAAATAGCTACCCACTGTTGCCCGAGAAGCAAAGTCTTCTTCCAATGCTTCATTCGGCTCCTCCGTTTTATTTTGCAGCCAGCTGACAAAGTCAGACCTGTCGGCAAGAATGGCCGTGGGCAATTCATCCGTCCAGCAGTTGATGTTTTTATTCGCATAGTTCATCAGCAGGTAGGGCGCTTGATCAGGGCGGTAAACATTCCCGGCAGCAAAGAATTGGTTTTGGTTAAACAGGTGTATCGCTACAGGCTCTTGGATTTCACGGGCTTTTAGCTGCGCCAACAGGCGCTCAAAAGCATAGAAACCCTTGGGTCCCAATCCAACGATGGCAATATTAAATCTTGGAACATCCTGCATTTTCTCAGCCTCCGACTTTACCATCCAATGGAAGTTTTTAGCATGGGCTCACTTTCAGGGAAATTGGACAATACCCAGTCCGGATTATAAATGGTGTCTAGGTACCGCTCTCCCCTATCTGCCAATAGAAACACACAATTGCTGGAATTGGGGATGTATTTGATGTACCGATCAATGGCAGCAATTACTCCTCCAGTAGAACCTCCACAGAGTATTCCTTCTTTTTTGAGCAAGGACCAGCAGCCTTCAATACAGTCCAAGTCGCTGACCTTCACATGGCCTTCAAATTTATCCGTATCGACAAACTGTGATTGTACACCTGCCCCATGCCCTGGTATAAGTCTTGGTGCCGCCTTCCCTCCGAACAATACACTTCCTAAGGCATCCACTGCGATCACTTTTGTACCAAGATTATGCTCCTTGATATAATCGGCATAGCCCATCAATGTACCACAGGTGCTTGTGGACACAAAGAGGTAATCCACGGCTCCACCCAAGTCCCTCATAATTTCGTCTATGGTTTTATGATGTGCCAAAGGGTTGTTGGGATTCCCATATTGGTTGGTCCAGAAACTATTGGGTATGGCTTGCAGGAGCTCCTGCACCCTATTTAAGCGGGCAGCTAAAAAACCTCCTTTTTTAGCCGGCGTTTTCACGTATTCCAGTCGGGCTCCATAGGTTTTCAATAACTTTTCAGTGTGCGCGTTCAGGTTAGGGTCTACCACTACGATCAACTTTAATCCATAATGAATACATGCCTGTGCCAGGCCCAAGGCCATATTACCGGAACTCGATTCTATAACGGTATCCCCTCTATTTATTCTTCCTTCTTCAAGTGCTTTTTTGACGATAAAAATTGAAGTCCTGTCCTTCAAACTTCCTGAAGGATTGGCGGCCTCCAATTTACCATAAAACGATGCATGGCTGTCTGGAAAAAGTTTGTCCAGACGTATCAAAGGAGTCTCCCCTATGGTTGCAACTATATTACTGGCAACATTCGAAACATTAGCTGTAGTAATCATAACCTTTATGTTCTAATCGATGAAATCCTAATTAATTGATAATTTATATTTACATAATGCATAAATTTTATGCCAGTTTAAAATTACATGTCTGCATTATTGTTATTATAAAATATCCCTCCCTACAATTTTTCACCCATATTCAACCTAAAGCACCCCTAATTTGTTTGACCACTTGGAAGTAAATAATCTTTTTTCACCAGGTTGAAAAAACAATATTAAATGCTGATTAACAGCTATTTAAAACTATTTATTTTTTTATATAAAATCTACATCTATGGTTTTATTCGAGTGAAAGGAGTCCTATCAGCTTATATAAGCAACTTTTCTGTAACCTTGTTAATGCATCCGGCGCGGAATATCCACAGGATCTCTATTACAGATAGCGTCCATAAAAAAATTTATTGCGTCAATAATTTAGGCCTTAGCTGAGGAAGCTATGCTTGTTATATTATCGTTCAAGCAGGGCTCTATTTAATTCTTCTATTCAATACAGAAATCCCCATAAAGCAATGGAAGTTTAATCGCATCAAATTCCCCAGCCCTGACAGGCGACATAACATAGCCAAGGGTGTCAGCCCTTGGTAATAACATAAGTAAAACACTATGATTTTGAAGGTATTGTTGCCCTTTTTTCTGCAACAATCCTGACAAAATCTCAACGGAATCTCTTTTTTAAAAGGCGGCTATCCTCGTATTAGAATTCCTCCCCAGCCCTAATAGTTTATCATTAACTTATTTGCCTATTTTAAATCCGAAACTTTACGAATACAAAACTCCGGAGGAGTGAAACTTTTGTAGAAAGGGGTGTCAACCCCTGGTAAAATAAAACAACAAGCACATTCCGATTTTGGCGGTATTGTTGCTCTTTTTTCTGCAACAATGCTGACAAAATCACGATCGAAGTTCGCGTTCAGAAATTGACGAGAATTTAATCGTACAAAAATCCCCAGCCCTGACAGGGCGACATAACATAGCCAAGGGTGTCAGCCCTTGGTAGAAACAAAAGGAAAATACTATGATTTTGGCGGTATTGTTGCTCTTTTTCTGCAACAATGCTGACAAAATCTCAACCGAAGTTCGCAATCAATTGAGCATTTTCACCACTTCTAAACCCACTTTTAGCGAGGGACTGCCGCACCCTTTACCGCCTGAATCGCCCACCCAAAAGGGCTCGCAGTGACGAGCAGAGAGGTGCGAGAATTTATTCGCATCAAATTCCCCAGCCCTGACAGGGCGACATAACATAGCCAAGGGTGCCAGCCCTTGGTAAAAACATAAGGGAAACATCACGATTTTGGCGGTATTGTTGCTCTTTTTTCTGCAACAATGCTGACAAAATCTCAACGGAAGCTCTTTTTTAAAAGGCGCCTATCCTCGTATTAGAATTCCTCCCCAGCCCTAATAGTTTATCATTACTTTATATGCCTATTTTAAATCCGAAACTTCACGAATACAAAACTCCGTAGGAGTGAAACTTTTGTAGAAAGGGGTGCCAACCCCTGGTAGAATAAAACAACAAGCACATCCCGATTTTGGCGGTATTGTTGCCTTTTTTTCTGCAACAATGCTGACAAAATCTCAACCGAAGTTCGCAATCAGTTGAGCATTTTCACCACTTCCAAATCCACTTATAGCGAGAGACTGCCGCACCCTTTCCCGCCTCAATTGCCCACCCAAAAGGGCTCGCAGTGACGGTCAGAGATGGACCAGAATTAATCGCATCAAATTCCCCAGCCCTGACAGGGCGAAATAGCAAAGCCAAGGGTGCCAGCCCTTGGCAATAACATAAGGAAAACATCACGATTTTGGCGGTATTGTTGCTCTTTTTCTGCAACAATACCGCCAAAATCACGATCGCTATCCTTATTCAATAGTTTTATTAGGTTTCAAAACCCTTTAAATTAAAAGGCGTAACCATACATTGATATACTAACTGACTGAAACCCCCAATTCGCCATGCGCAGAATCGTCCCCAATATTTATTCCAATGACCTGGAGAAAAGCAAAGACTTTTACATTGATTTTTTAGACATGGAATTGGCCATGGACATGGGCTGGGTGCTGACCTTTGTCTCCAAAGAAAATCCTACGGCTCAAATCTCAATCTTCCAAAACAAGGACAATTCCCCTCTGGATAATTCCGCTATTTTTTTATCCATAGAAGTTTCGCACATTGAGGCTTATTATAAAAAAGCCATGCAACAAAAAATAGCCATTGAATACCCAATTACTAATGAAGACTGGGGCGTGAGGCGCTTTTTTATTAAAGACCCAAATGGGGTGACCATTAATTTATTAAGCCATCTGGAATGATCATTTATCGGCCATTCTAAGGTACAGAAGGCATTCTAAACCAACTTTTTGAACTATCTTTATTATTTCATATAGCTCAAATAAGAGAATTCCTGTTTCAAAACTCAACCATCACAATTTAAACCCTAAAATGAGAAAGCGTTTATTATTATTGCCCATAATCATTGCCCTACTTGTACCCTTCTCTGTAAAAGCCCAAATAGACACGGACAAAACAGGGGCCTGGTACATGTATTTTTTCAATACTACATTTAATGAAAGTCAATGGGGCTTTCAAGGAGATATCCAATACCGCAACTGGAACAAAGGAGGAGACCTTGAACAATTGTTGTTGCGCGGAGGCTTAACCTATAAACCCAAGAAAACGGACGTCAAATTCACCCTTGGTCTTGCCAATATTACCTCAGGGGCTTATGGAGATGACAATAGCACTTCCTCCGAGACCAGAATTTATCAGGAAGCCCTATTCCCCTCTCAGTTTGGCAACCGCTTCTATGCCACCCATAGATTTCGCTATGAACAACGATTTGTTGAAAATCAGGATTTCAGAACCCGATACAGGTACAATCTATTTTTAAATATCCCATTGAATAAAGCGGCCATGGAAAAAAACACCATCTACCTGGCTCTATACAATGAAATATTTATCAATGGACAACGTGATATAGGTAACGGGAATTCGATCGAAATTTTTGACCGCAACAGGTTTTATGCTGCCCTGGGATACATGGTCAATAAAGACCTAAAAATCCAACTTGGTGGCATGCGACAATCCACCGATAGCTGGAGCAAAAACCAGCTCCAGTTTAGTTTACATCATGACATTTAATCTAAGAAGCGCCAGCGCTGTCTGATATGGCTATTGGGGTGGTTTTTATAAAAAGTTTTTCTTGTGAAAGCAATTCCGGGGATGGAATGGCTCTATAATGCGCTAAACTCGACTCTCATAATACATTTTCGATTTGGTAATAGCTCATTGTTCCCGTTAAAATCCCCCAGCCTCTTTTAGAAAAGGGGGATTTCAGTTTTTTCAGGACTGACGAGTGCAAATCTGATTTTCCATTTCTTCAGTCCACATCAATTCCACCAAAAGAGCATAAAATTCATTTTACCGCAAATCCCCCGTCTAGCAAAGGAGCGTAGTTACTGTTCCGGCAGAGTCGGGAAGGATTTTTCGTAAACACATCCTAAAACCGACCCCAGGTGAATAATAGGAAATAAGCCGGAACCTACCGGCTTATTTCGCATCTTTGAATTGAAGTTATCAATTGCTTACAACCTCAATATAGGCACCATATTCCTGTTCATTTCCTTCTTTGTCGGCAACAGTAAACATTACATGGTATTCTCCCGGAGTAACATTGGCAGGCACATCTATATGCTCATGAAATTCAACCTCCGACAATTCATGGTACCCTTCCTCAAACACTTTGTCAAATTCCCATGCTATTTCTCCTGCAGCAGGATTCAGTCCGTGAGAATGGATATCAACGGTAATGGAATGAATGCCATGGGCGGCAGCGATTAAAAACTCAACATGAAAATCTTCTCCCCTTTCTACATCGGCATCCATTTCGAAGCCACTAATATGAACCAAAGACCTTAACTCCAAGTGTCCTTCGATCTCTGAAATATTCCCCACAATATCTGTAACTTCCAATACCACATGGTATTCTCCAACAGGTGCGGTGGCCGGAATATCAATATGCTCATGAAACTCGAAGCTAGTGCTAAGGTATTGTTCACTGGTGTAGGTTTGTGAAAAATCCCATGCTGTTTCTCCTTCCCCAACTTCCAGGTCATGCCCATGGATGCTTATCTTAATGGAGGAAACTTTGGCAGAAGCAAGGATAGTAGCTTCCATGTGCAAATCCGACCCCCTATAGGCAACCGGCTCTGTAGCATGTGCACTTCCCTCACCCATTTCAAAAGTGGTGATTTCCGGAGAATCAAAAATTAGCTCTTCGTCTTCTTGGCAAGAAAACAAAGCCAAAGCAAAAAGTGAAATAATAAACGTTAGTCTAATTCTGTTCATTTTCAATAAGTTTTTTTGGTTAATTAATGCAACTTTGTTGCGCAAACATAATGCAATAGAATTGCATTAACAAGACTAAATCTAATTTTGAAACGGAAAAATTATTATAACCTTAAACTCAAACGCAACATTGTTTCATTATCAATAAGTTATATATTTGCAACAAAATTGCACATTAGAAATTGGTGTATTTGCCCTAAATAGGGTATTTAGCGCACAATTTATTCTTCTCAGAATCATTATTGAACCAATTTTATTTAAAACCATGAAAAGCAAATTCAACCATTTCATCATTACCGTAATTTCCATCTTAGTCCTGATTTCATGCCAGGAAGAAGCTGAGCCTGTTCTACCTTCACCCACAATAGAAAATGTAGAAATTGGGCTAAACAATAATGAAATAGGGGTAATAGGTAGTGATTTTCATTTGAATGCAGACATTCTGGCCGGAGAATTAATCGAACAAGTACAGGTACAGATTGCCCCACAAGATGGCAAAACCTATGAAGGTTTTTGGGACTTTGAATTAACTTGGGAGGAATACAATGGGACAAAAAATGCCAACGTACACAAACACTTCGATATCCCTATAGATGCTGTAGAAGGCATTTATGATTTCCTTATCATCGTCACTGATCAAAATGGTACAAGCACTGAAGAAAAGCGAAGTGTTACCATTTATTCACCAGAGAACCTGCCTCTTAACCCTTAATACCAACCCTATTTTTAGCTAACCAGGGGATTTTTAGCATAGCATATTTTTGCCCCCTGGCATTTTTCCAGACTACACTATTTTTAAACCCGGAATATGCAATAGCAATCTATTACGTGCTGGAATCGCTTCAAAATCAGCCACTTCGCTGCTGTTTTCAATTTCACCATAGCGGTGCTATGC
>TARA_R110001599_G_scaffold39444_7_pt1 | contig 22910 bp, 16 predicted proteins | sample TARA_R110001599 | Tara Oceans TARA_R110001599 (sample SAMEA4398360) | marine metagenome | biome: Polar Biome; feature: [MES] marine water layer (ENVO:01000295) within the mesopelagic zone...; material: water (ENVO:00002006), including particulate matter (ENVO:01000060) such as......
GAACGCCAGCGTGTCCCCCTCCGCGGGCATGGCGGCGCGGCGCTGGTGTTGCTCCCATAACAGTGATGCCAGAGCGTCCTGTGCCGTGGGCTCCCCGTGTACCAGCACCAGCCGGGCAGCGGGATCAAAATTGTTCGCCCACTGCACCAGCTCGCTCTGGCCGGCGTGCGCGGAAAAACAGCCCAGCGTCTCAATGCGGGCCTTGACCGCGTACTCCTCGCCAAACAGCTTGACGGTCTGCATGCCATCGACCAGCAGGCGGCCCAGCGTGCCACGTGCCTGGAAACCGGCGAAGATCACGGTATTGCGGTCGTCCCAGATGCGCTGCTTGAAGTGGTGACGAATCCGCCCACCCGTACACATGCCGCTGCCGGCGATGATGATGGCCCCTCCCTTGATGCGATTGATGGCCATGGACTGTTCGGTATCGGCTGTCAGTTGCAGGCGGGGCAGGAAATCCGCGAGGGAGGCCTTGTGGGCTTCCGACAGCTCACGAATATCCTCCCCGTCCATGATCTCTAGCCAGCGGTCGTAAACCTGTGTGACCTTGATGGCCATCGGGCTGTCGAGGAAAACCTCCCAGTTGTCGAGCTGCCCGGCGTGGTGCAGGCGACCGAGGTGAAAAATGATTTCCTGGGTTCGGCCCACGGCAAAGGAGGGGATCATCACGCTGCCACCCTTGTTCCAGGTCTCGTGCAGGATTTCCGCCAGTTCGTCCATGGAGTCGTCTTCATAGCGGTGGTCGCGGTCGCCGTAGGTACTTTCCATCAGGACCACGTCCGCCTTGTCCAGCGTAGCGGGGTCGTTCATCAGTACCGAGCCCTTGCGTCCGAGGTCGCCTGAGAACACCAGCCGTTTTTCCATGGCGTTTTCGGTGAGTACGACTTCCACGATGGCAGAGCCGAGAATGTGCCCGGCATCGTGCAGCGTGACAGTGCAGTGATGGCCGAGTTTGAAGGGTTTGCGGTAGCGGCTTGGTTGCAGCTGCTTCAGCACGCGCTCCACATCCTCCTCGTCGTACACCGGTTCGCGGGTTTTCCTGCCTCGTCGCTCCGCGCGCAGGTTGTCGCGCTCAAGGTCGCGCAGGTACAGCCCCACGGCGTCGTGCAACATGATCGGCAGCAGGTCGGCGGTGGCGCGGGTGCAATGAATCGGCCCCTTGAAACCCTGGTGCACCAACAGCGGCAGCATACCGCAGTGGTCCAGGTGGGCGTGTGACAGGACTACGGCATCGATGCTGTCGGGTTTGAAACTGAAGCGCTCGTTGTGAATGCGCTCAACGGCATCGCCGCCCTGGCGCAGCCCGCAATCGAGCAGAACACGCCCGCTGGCCTTGGATTCCAGCAGGTGACAGGAGCCCGTGACTTCCTGTGCCGCACCGTAGAATGTCAGCGTTGCCATAGTCGACCTCGTGTGGGAATAAGCTACGATTGTACCTCGGCGGACCCCGGCACGTCTGCTCTTGCTCGAGCATCGCGGGCAACTATGCAACGCTGCGTAGGGCCTCAGAGTCGGCTATAATTGCTCGCTCTCAAGCAGTGCCGGGGCGCGCGGGCCCGGGCGACAGGACAGCAACATGGCAGATAATAAACTGATACCGCTGGTGCCGGTGCCCAGCGGCGGAAAGTTCGTTAATGATCGGGGTATCACAGCGATCAAGGATGGCATAAAAGCGTCTGCGGAGGGTGCCGCAAGGCTGGCCAAACCTGACTGGCTGCGTATTCGCGTGCGCGGTGGCGCAACGTACGACCGTGTGAAGTCCATCGTACACGAGCATCGCCTGGCGACCGTGTGCGAAGAGGCCAAGTGCCCGAACATGAGCGAGTGCTGGAGTGCCGGTACTGCCACCATCATGTTGATGGGTGATGTCTGCACCCGCGCCTGCCGCTTTTGTGCAGTGAACACGGGCAATCCGCGCGGCTGGATTGATCAGGAGGAGCCCGCCAATACCGCGCGCTCCGTGCAGCTGATGGGCCTGCGCTATGTGGTGTTGACGTCCGTGAATCGGGACGATCTTGCTGATGGCGGTGCCGGTCACTACGCAGCCTGCGTGCGGGCGGTGAAGGCGGAAAACCCTGATACCGCGGTCGAGGCGCTGACCCCCGATTTTCTGGGTGTATTGGCCGACGTTGAGACCGTACTGGACTCCGGCATTGAGGTGTTTGCCCAGAACGTGGAAACCGTGCGTCGCCTGACTCACCCCGTGCGCGATCCTCGCGCCAGCTATGAACAGACGCTTGCCGTGCTGGCACATGCCAAGCACTACCGACCCGATGTGCTCACCAAAACCAGCCTGATGCTGGGCCTGGGTGAGACCGAAGCGGAGATCGAGGAGGCCCTCGATGACTTGCGTGCGGCCAACGTCGACATTGTGACCTTCGGGCAATACCTGCAACCCACCGTCAACCACTACCCGATCGACCGTTACGTGCCGCCCCAGGATTTTGAGAAATATCGGCAGTGGGGGCTGGCAAAAGGGTTTCTGGAAGTGGTTTCCGGCGTGTTCGTGCGTTCCAGCTATCGCGCCGAGCAAGTGTTGGAGAAGAACAACGTGGGACTCGCCCAACCCTGATGGTATCGGGAAGGACCCAGCGCCGCCGCGCTGTCCTGGCTATCTGTGTTTATAATGTCGCTCGCACAGCGCGGGGCAGAGTGGGGTAGCCATGCACGCAAAATTCGACAGGATAGGCCTGGTGGGGCGCAGCCAGCAGGAGGGCCTCACCGATGTGCTGGACGAGCTGGTGCATCTGCTGCAGGGCCTGGGCAAGGAACTTGTGCTGGAGTCGCGCCTCGCCGAGTTGGTGGAGGATACTTCCATACCCCGGGCCAGCCTGGATGAGATCGGTGAAGACAGCGATCTGGTGATCGTGGTGGGAGGGGACGGCAGCCTGCTCAGCGCCGCCCGTACGCTGGCGAAGTACGAAACACCGGTACTTGGCGTTAACCGGGGGCGGCTGGGTTTCCTGACCGATATCAGCCCGGACGACATCGCCGTGCAGGTGCCGGCGGTACTGGCGGGCGAATATACCCGGGAGAGCCGCTTTCTGCTCGACGCCCGCGTGGTGCGTGAGGGCAAGACGGTCGGCCGGGCCGATGCGCTCAACGATGTGGTGGTGAACTCCGGTACATCGGCGCAGATGATCGAGTTCGAGCTGTCCATCAACGGCGTGTTCGTGTATCGGCAACGCGCTGACGGGCTCATCATCTCCACACCCACGGGCTCCACCGCCTACTCGCTTTCCGGTGGCGGCCCCATCATGCACCCGACACTGGATGCGGTGGTGTTGGTGCCGATGTTCCCGCACGCCCTCAGCAGTCGCCCGATCGTGGTGGACGGCAACAGCGAAATTCGCCTGGATATTCTCCAGCGCAACCGCATTCACCCACCGGTGACCTGCGATGGGCAGGTGAATATGACGGCGCGGCCAGGGGACTCGGTGGTGGTGAGCAAGAAGCCTCATCGACTTACCCTGTTGCACCCATTGGGACACAGTTTCTACGCCAGTTGTCGCGATAAGCTGCGCTGGAATACGGCGCTGGTGAATTGATGCCTGAAGGGTTCGTAGCGCTGCGAGCGGCGGCCGGTGAGGACCTGCGTCCTTTTGCTGCACTGTTGCAACAGCAGGGCATTCGCTGTCGCATATACGAAGCCGCGGGCGACCAGGTGGTCGAGGTGGCGGGAGAGGCGCAGGTGCACGTCGCGCAGACACTCTATAAAGCCTGGCGCGACGGGGATATCCAGTTGCAGTTACGCGCAGCGCCGGCACGCAGCAGCGCGCGTCCGGAACTTGCCGCCGCCTGGCACCAGGCGCCGGTCACCATTCTGCTTCTTTTATTGAGCGTGGCGGGCTTCCTGCTCGTCTACCTGGGCGCCTCGGCCGAGCGACTGTCGCTGTTTACCTTTACCCCTTTCACGATTAATGGGAACACGCTTCAATTTGGCGAGATGGGCGGCCAATACTGGCGCTTGCTGACCCCCGCATTCCTGCACTTTGGCTGGTTGCATATTGTTTTCAACAGCCTCTGGCTGTGGGAGCTCGGTGCGAGAATCGAGCGCAGGCTGGGTTCGGTGCACATGCTGGGCCTGTTCGTGTGTATCGCCCTGGTTTCCAATGGGTGCCAGTTTGTCTTCGGCGGGCCATCCATATTTGGCGGTATGTCGGGCGTTGTCTACGGCCTGCTCGGCTTCAGTTTTGCGGGCGCCCGTTTGCAGCCTGCCTGGGGTTTCGAGCCCAGCCGTCCGATAATGCTGCTGATGGTGGGCTGGCTGCTACTGTGTATTGCCGGTGTGGTCGAGGTGCTGGGTTTTGGTGCCATCGCCAATGCGGCGCATGTCGCGGGTTTGCTCTCTGGCGCGCTGCTCGGTGCGCTGCTGGCCCTGCTCTCGCGACGCGGCGGCGACAGTGCAGGGGCTGGACGGCTATAATTACCGTTTTTGCCTCGCGTGGTACCGCATGAATTATCAGGACATTATCAAGCAGCTTTCACCGGAGATTTACCAGAGCATGCGCCGTTCGGTGGAGCTGGGACGCTGGCCGGATGGCCGCCCGGTAACGCCGGAGCAGCGTGCCCATGCCATGCAAGCGCTTATCGCCTGGGGTGAGCAGCACTTGCCACCTGAACAACGTATTGGCTATATCGACAAAGGCAGCAAAGCGGGGGATGTCTGCGACGACCCTGAGCCGCTGCGCTGGCGCGACACGCCGGAGGGGAGCTAGGTATGGGACAGGAGCTGGCGCGCGGCGCCCTGCGTAAAATGGCAACGGAGCTGGATCAACCCGTGACCTATACCATGGTGCTCGGTGAAACGCGGGTGCCCCTGAATGCCTTGCTGGGGCAGTCCATCGCCCTGGAGTTTCTCGGGCAAATCAACTGCATTCACTGTGATCGGGTCACCAGCAAAAGCTTCAACCAAGGCTATTGTTACCCGTGCTTCCGTCGCCTCGCGCAGTGTGACAGCTGCATCATGAGTCCGGAGAAATGCCACTATGAGCAGGGCACCTGCCGCGAGCCGGACTGGGGCCTTGCCAATTGCATGATCGACCACATTGTCTATCTGGCCAACACCTCCGGCCTGAAAGTAGGTATCACGCGGCACAGCCAGGTACCCACGCGCTGGATGGACCAGGGCGCGACGCAGGCTTTGCCGATTTTTCGCGTGGCCAGCCGGTTTCAATCCGGCCTGGTGGAAACCCTGTTCAAGGGGCATGTGGCGGACAAGACCAACTGGCAGGCGATGCTCAAGGGGGCGGCGGACCCCGCCGACCTGGAGTCCGAGCGCCAGCGCCTGATGGGTGCCTGTGAACCCGGCATCGCGGGGTTGCAGGCCGCCCATGGCTTGCAGGCGATCGCTCCGCTGGAGGCGGAGGAAACGCTGATCGAGTACCCCGTGCTGGCTTACCCGGCCAAGGTGTCCTCGTTCAATTTCGACAAGACTGCGCGGGTGGCGGGCACGCTGCAGGGTATCAAGGGTCAGTACCTGATATTCGATACCGGTGTTATCAACCTGCGCAAGTTCGGCGGCTACCAGGTCGCTATCACCGAACACTGAGGCCAACCATGCGAGACGCACAGCCCAGGGCTATTTACCTGCGTGATTACCAGCCCCCTGCTTTTCTGATCGAGCGCACCGAGCTCGCCTTCGACCTGCACGAGGATCACGCGCTGGTAACAGCGTGCCTGCACCTGCGTCGCAATGCGGGCGCTGGCAAGCAGGCGCTTGAGTTACACGGTCAGGAGCTGGAGCTGGTAAGCATCGGAATTGACGATCGGCCACTGGCTGCGGAGGAGTATGAGCTGAGCGATGCCGGCCTGCGGATTGCCGATGTGCCAGACTCGTTCAGGTTACAGTCGCAGTGCCGCATCCTGCCGCAGAATAATACTTCGCTGGAAGGGCTGTACAAGTCACGCACCCTGTTCTGTACCCAATGCGAGGCCGAGGGATTTCGCAAGATCACCTGGTACCTCGATCGCCCGGATGTCATGGCTGAGTTCGAGGTGACCGTGGAGGCAGACGCGGCGCGCTATCCGGTGCTGCTCAGCAACGGCAACCCACTGGCATATGAAACGCTGGAAAACGGACGCCATCGCGCTCGCTGGCATGATCCGTTCCCCAAGCCCGCCTACCTGTTCGCCCTGGTGGCGGGTGACTTGCGCAGCGTCGACGATACCTTCGTGACCGCCAGCGGCCGCGAAGTGGCACTGCATATTCATGTCGAGGAGAAGGACCTCGACAAATGTGGGCACGCCATGCGCTCCCTCAAGCAGGCGATGCGCTGGGACGAAGAGGTGTACGGGCGGGAGTACGACCTCGATGTCTTCAATATTGTGGCCGTTGATGATTTCAACGGGGGTGCGATGGAAAACAAGGGCCTGAATATTTTCAACAGTTCCTGTGTGCTCTGCAGCCCTGAGATCACAACGGATGCCGAGTTCCAGAATGTGCAGGCGATTGTCGCCCACGAATACTTTCACAACTGGTCCGGCAACCGGGTGACCTGCCGCGACTGGTTCCAGCTCAGCCTGAAAGAGGGGTTCACCGTGTTCCGGGATGCCGAGTTTTCCGCGGATATGGGCTCGCCCACGGTGAAGCGCGTGGCAGACGTCAATGTGCTGCGCAATGCGCAGTTTGCCGAGGACGCCGGCCCCCTGGCACACCCGGTGCGCCCGGAATCGTTCATCGAGATTTCCAACTTCTATACAGTGACCATTTACGAAAAGGGTGCGGAAGTGGTGCGTATGATTCATACGCTGCTGGGAGAGGAGCGCTTCCGGGCGGGGTCCGATCTTTACTTTCAGCGCCATGATGGCCAGGCGGTGACCTGCGAGGACTTTGTGCGCGCGATGGAGGAGGCCTCCGGGGTGGATTTGCAGCAGTTCCGTCGCTGGTATTCGCAGGCGGGCACGCCCCTGGTGTCGGCAGAGGGCAGGTACGACGCGGACGCACAGCGTTTTTTCCTTACCCTGAGGCAGTCCTGCCCGGCGACGCCGGGACAGGCGGTGAAGGAACCCCTGGTTATACCGGTGGCATTGGGTTTGCTGGGTAGTAAAGGCAACCTGCCCCTGTGCCTGGACACTGACGACGACGTCTCGACGGCGACGCACCGTGTTCTGGTGTTGAGTGAGCCCGAGCAGACCTTCGTCTTTGAGCACGTCACGGAAGCACCCGTACCTGCATTGCTACGCGGATTTTCGGCTCCCGTGCGGCTGGCCTGCGATTACACGAGCGCGCAACTGCGTGCGTTGATGAGTCGGGAAGACGATGGTTTCCTGCGCTGGGACGCTGCGCAGCAGTACGCCTTGCGAGTTATCAACGAGATACAGGCACAGCAGGCAGCGGGTGAAGAGGGGGTGCTTGACCCAGAGTATCTGGCCGCCTGTGGCGACTTGTTGCGCGACACCGAGCTGGACCCTGCGCTGGTCGCGGAAATGCTGTCGCTCCCCGGCGAGAACTATCTTGCAGATCTCGCGGCTGCGAACGGCGGGGCAGATGTGGATGCCATTCACGCGGCCCGGAAAGCGGTGCGTAGCGGCATCGCCACCACTCACCGCGATGCCTTGCAGGCCTGCTACCTGCGCCTGGAAAACAGCGCACCGTACGCACCGGATGCGGCCCAGATCGGGGCGCGTCGTCTGCGTAATGTGTGCCTCGATTACCTGGCCCTGGCTGGCGCAGACGGACTGCTGTTGGCCGAGGCGCAGTTCGCGGGCGCCAGCAACATGAGCGATCGCCTGGCCGCGTTGCAGGCACTGGCTTTTCACGGCGATGCCACCCGCCGCGACCCGGCGCTGCAAAAGTTCCATGCAGACTGGCAACATGAAACCCTGGTGATGAACAAGTGGTTGCAGCTGCAGGCCACAATTCCCGCGCCCGGCACACTCGAGCAGGTGCAACAGCTGCTGCAGCACCCGGTGTTTGATGTGCGCAATCCCAACAAGGTGCGCGCACTGATCGGAGCCTTTGCCAACGCCAACCCGCTGGTGTTTCACCGTGCTGACGGTGCCGGTTACCGCCTGCTGGCAGACATGGTCATGCAGATCGACTCGCTCAACCCGCAGCTGGCAGCCCGCCTGCTCGTGCCGCTGACCCGCTGGCGTAACTACCGTGGTCGGGGAGAGCAGATGCGTGGCATTTTGCAGGGCATGATCGATACGCCGACGGTTTCCCGGGATGTCTACGAGATGCTGGAGCGCGCGCTCGCCGACTGAACCGTGCGCCGAGCGCACGGCGCACGGCTCAGGACGTGGTGGGGGGGTAAAGGGCGAACGTATCCACAGCGCTGTCGTGTTTGCCGCCCTTGCGCCGACGCAGCTCCGCAACCGCAGAGGCGAGGGCGGCGCCGCGCCACTGGCTGCTCCCTGAACGGTAGAGTGCCGCGTCCAGTTCAGCGATTGCCTGCGACAGACTGTCGTCGCCGAGGTGGCGGGCAAGTTCATCCGCCCGTAAGGGGCGGGGCATGTCGAGGTAGGCCTGTGCCCAGTGCAGCAACGCGGCCCGCGCAGGTGCAGCACTGTCGCTGGCGCAGGCGGCCTGCAGCTGCTTGAAGGCGCGCGCCTCGCTGTTGTTGCGCGGCGGGGCGTTCGGCGGAGTCGCTTGCACGGCGGGGCGCCGTCGCCAGAACAGCGCGATGGTGGCGACCCAAAGCACGGCAAAGAACGCCGTCAGCCACTGCCATAGCCGGCTGTGGCCCTTCGGTGCAGGGTCGAGTGGGAGCAGGGCATCAGTGGCGCCGGGAGATTCCGTCTGCGTGGCGGTCGGGCTCGCCGTCGCCGACGCGCCCGGCGCAACGGTGATATCACGGGCGGGCAGCACCGCGTAGCGCACGGTGTCCTGCGCGACGTCCCACCAGGGAATCCGGATTTCCGGCAAGGTAAAGCGGCCGGCCCGGTTGGCGACCAATGCGGCACTCTCACGGCGTTGGCCAACAAGGCCAGCAGCGCTTTCTGCATCGGTGACAGCGGGTTGATCCGGGTAGTAACGCAGGCCGTCCTGCGCCTCAAAGGTGATTGGCGGGAGCTGGGCTCCCTGCAAGCCGGTCCCGCGCAGGGTGATTGTACGCGTCACCGATTCACCGGCCTGCAAGGTATCCGGTATCTTGGACCAGCTCTCCTCGAGAACAAGGTCGCGGGCGGGAAGCCATGTGTCGTTGGCCGGAAATGCGCTCGGGCGTGGCAATACATTTACTGTCAGTGGCTCGGTGCGGCGCTGGAGCTGGCGGCCGCCTGAACCGAAATCGAATACGCTGCGACGCCCGCTACTCTCCCGGCCGGTAAACACCTGCGGAGGAATGGTCAGGGTGCCGCTTTGTTCTGGGAAAATGGCGTAGCGTACTTCGTGCACCAACCAGGGCCGGCCATCCTGTGTACGCTGGAAGGAGTTCTGTTCCAGAGGCTGCACATAGGCGTTGTCCAGCTGTAACTCACTGACGCTGCGGGAATCCAGGTTGATCGCCTGTTGAATGCGTACCGTCAACAGAATCTGACCCTGTACGTAGACCTCCTGGCTATCCACTTCAGCGGACACCACAACGGTTTGATTGGCATCCGTTGGCGCGGGGGGCGGGCCGACCTCGACAGCGACCGGCTCGCTGGTAGAGGCGCCGATGCGCAGCCCGGGGATCGCCAGCAGGCCTTCTCGCCTGGGGCTCAAGTCCAGCAACACCTGTCGCGTCTGGCTGCGCTGGCCGTTGACGATACTGGTGCTGCTGGTGGCGCTGCGCTGCAGTATTTCGAAATCTGCCAGCAGCCGGCGCAGGTCCAGCGCGTCGAGATCCTCATCTGCGGTGGCAGTGATGACGAGTCGGATGCTGTCGCCCAGGGCCACCTCCTGCCGGTCGACAGCCACCTCCAGCGCTGCCTGGCTGCGTGCCGCCGCGAAAACCACCAATAGCAGTATCCAGAAGCGTCTACCACTCAACATCATTGCCTCTCTCCGGTGCCTGTTGGCGTTTGCGGCTCTCGTAGCGGAACTTTTCGCGCAGCAGACCCGATGGATCATCGGGCACCCGCCGCAGCCATTGCTCCATGGCCTGGTTGCGCTCCGCTTCCTCCATGGACAGCTCGGGCACGGGTACATTCTCCAGTGTACCGGGCGCTGCCGGCTGCTCATTCACCTCGTTGTCCCCCGGCTCGTCCGCTTGTGCCTCTTCTTCCTCTGGATTCGCGCCTGCCTGCGAATCCTCGTTGTTGCCCGGGTCGCGTGGCTTGCCGGCCGGTTCATTGCCGGGATCTTCCGGTGTTTCGCTATCAGGTGTGTTCTCACCGGGTTCCGAAGGGTCCGACGCGTCGCCGCCGCCCTGTTCCGGAGGCTGTGAATCACCCGCGTTCTGCTCCTGGGAGTCCCCCTGCTGTTGCTCCTGCTCCTGTTGTTGCTTGAGCGACTCCAGCAAGGCGAGATTGGCCGCGGCATCGGACTGGTCGGGCGCCAGTTCCAGGGACTTGCGGTAAGCTTCGATGGCGGCATCGAGCTGACCGCTGCGCGCCAGAGCGTTGCCGCGGTTGTACCAGCTGTCGGCACTTTCGGGTTCGGCAAATAGTGCTGCTGCGCGCTCGAAGTCACCACTCTGGTAGGCCGCAGTACCTTTCCAGGCCGGGTCTTCAAACAGTTCAGCGGCGCGTTCGGCATCGCCCTCGGCCAGAGCACGCTGGCCCTGTTGGTTGGGGTTCAGCCAGAGGTCCTGCCAATCCGCCGCGTGGGTGGGGGCAGGCTGGAATACAAGCAGCAAGGGCGCGAGAGTCAGCAGCCAACCGCGGCGGAAGAGGGCCAGGGCGAAGGGCAGCAGGAGAAGGATCAGCCAGTAACCCTGGTCCTCCCAGGTGTCGGCGCTGCGCTCGTCGCTGCTGCGAGTCTCGCGCGAGGTGGGCGCGGCAGCGAGGAGTTCACTGAGGTCGCTGTTATCGACCTGCAACGAGCGGTAGAGGCCATCGGTCGCGCCAGCCAGCCTCTTCAGGCCTGGCGCGTCCAGCCCGGGCATCGCGATAGCGCCGCCGTCATCGCGTACAAAACCGCCACGCGGCAACGGCATGGGTGCGCCGTTGGCTGTACCCAGGCCGAGTATTGCCAGGTGGGCTGAGGTGTTTTTCAGCAGGGCTTGAACACGCTCACTCTGTGCTGCGGGCACACCATCAGTCAGCAATAGAACGCGCCCGTCACTCACGCCTGCGGAGGCCAACAACTCCAGCGCCAGTTCAATCGCGGCAGACGTATTGCTGCCCGCCACCGGCATCATGTCGGGATTCAGGGCGGGCAGCAGGTTGGCGATCGTCCCGGTATCGTCAGTCAGTGGTGTCACCACGTGCGCGTCCCCGGCATAGGCAACCAGGCCGGTCTGGCCTTCATCGCGCGCCGCCAGCAAGTCCAGCAGCTTCTGCCGCGCCCGGTCCAGGCGCGATGGAGCCTGGTCTGCTGCCTTCATCGAGTAGGACAGGTCCAGTACCAGCACCAGTGCGTCCTGAATCTGCTCTACGGGCTGTGGTATCTTCTTCAGGCTGGGGCCAGCGGCTGCAAGCGCGGCGAGTAGCCACGCGACGAGCGCCAGCCAGACGATGCGACGGCGGCCCGCCCCGCGTGCCGCAGGAGCAAGATGGGACAGCAGGTGCGCATCTATCACCCGCCCCCAGTCGCCCGCGAGAGCTCTCTGCCGCCACAGCAGCCACGCCAGGGGCAGGGCGGGCAGGCCCCAGAGCAGCCAGGCGGGCCGGATGAAATGAATGAATACCTCAGGCTCAATCATCAGTGGGTTCTCGCCGGGTCGGTGCGCTGGCGGTGTAACTGCACGCCGTGTTGTGCCGCGAGCCAGAAGCTGATCAGCAACGCCAGCAGCAGCGGCCAGTGCCCCAGTGCCTGCCTGGGCCGGTAGGTGGCGCCGTCGAGGGACACCGGCTCCAGTTCGTCCAGTAGCTGGTAGATCCCCGCGAGCTCCTGCGGGTCGCGAGCGCGAAAATACCGTCCACCGGTCATTTCGGCGATGGCCTGCAGGCTCTCTTCATCGAGATCGGCGGATGGGTTCACTCGCCGGCTGCCGAAGCTCGATCCGAAAATACCGGGTACCGCAAGCTGGTCTGCGCCGATACCGATGGTATACACGCGTATACCCAGTCCCTGGGCAAGCCGCGCCGCGTCCAGCGGATCGATGCTGCTGGCGGTATCCTGGCCATCGGTGAGCAGGACCAGTACCCGGCTTTCCGCGGGCCGTTCACGCAAGCGTTTGACCGCGAGCCCGATGGCGTCACCGATGGCGGTTTCCTGTCCGGCAAAACCTATTTGCGCCTCGCGCAGGAAACGCTCGACGGTGGCGATATCAAAACTCAGGGGAGACTGCACATAGGCATTACTGCCGAAGAGGATAAGGCCAACCCGGTCGCCGCGGCGTCGTTCGATAAACTCAGCGCCCACAGCCTTCACGGCGTCCACGCGGCGCACCAGGTTGTTGCCCACCTGCATGTCCTCCACGCGCATGCTGCCGGAGATGTCTACCGCGAGCATCAGGTCGCGACCACTGGCGGGTAGTTGCACCGGTTCGCCGATCCAGGTCGGACGCGCCGCGGCCAGCAGCAGGCACAGCCAGAGCAGCCAAAGCAGCAGCGTGGAGAAACGGGCGCCGCCAGCGACGCCATCGGCAGACTGTTCCAGCGTTTGCCAGTCATTGAAAAAGGGTGCCCGCAGCGGTGTGAGTTCGTTGCGCGCAGGCGGCCACCAGCGTCGAACCAGCAGTGGCAGCGGCAACAGCAGGCCCACCCAGGGCCAGAGCCAGGTAATCATGCGTGCCCCCGGTGGCGACGCAGCCAGGTGTCGGCACACGCGAGCAGGTCAGGGATGTCGATGGGCCCCGGATCGGGTGCATGCGCCCTGGCGATAGCCTCGGGAAAGCGCTGCTTGCTGTCTGCCACAGCGAATTCCCCGTTGAGGAATTGCAGCCAGCGTGTGCCGCTCAACGCGGCCACTTCACGACGTGGATACACCTGCAGACACACGCCTTTCAACAGCATGTTCACAGCACTCAAGGTGTCGGTCACGGATGCGTCTGTGTGATATGCCGCCTCGATTGCCCGCAGCTGCGCTCTGGCCAGGCGCCGGTAGCGGTTGCGTTGGTACCGCCGCAGCAGGCTCCAGCTGAGCAGGGCGAGCGCCGCGCAGCCGAGGGCGGCAAGTATCCACCAGCCCGGAGCCGGTGGCCAAAAGGCGACCGGGTCCGGACTGCGCAGTGGCTGCAGTGCTGCCAGTGGGTCCTGCGGCGTCACTGGCGTGGTTCCCCAAAATAGCGCTGCAGCAGCAGGAAAGGTGAGTGGTCGGTGCTGGCGTGTAACAGCGGAATACCCAGGCGTTGTAGTTCAGTGTGCAATGCCGCAGCGCGCTGTGCTGCCAGCGCGGCATAACGGTCGCGCAGTGTGCTGTCCCGGGTCACCAGTTCCGCGCGGCGTGTGCCGTCGGTAACGGCGTAACGCCCCGGCGGTGGCAGCGTAGTCTCCAGTGGATCGCTGCAGGCGATGGCAGTGATTTCGGTGTGCTGCGCCAATCGAAACAGGTGCTCGCGCACGGCGGGATCAGCTGCGTCGTGGAAATCACTGATCAGGTACAGGCTGGTACCTGGTCGTGCGATGTGGCGCAGCGCCTCCAACATGGCGGCCAGGCCGCGTGTCTCGGTATTCTCTGTGTGAGCGGGCAGGCGCGCGTTGAATTCGACAATTTGCGAAAGCAGTGCCAACACCGTCTTGCGGTTGCGACGCGGGCGAACTTCCTGATGCCCCGCTTCATTGAAAACCACGCCGCCGATACGGTCACCGTTGCCCAGTGCACTCCAGGCGAGCAGGCTCGCAAGATGGGCGGCGAGGACCGACTTGAAACAGCATTGCGAGCCGAAAAACAATCGCTGTCGCTGGTCCACGACGACCAGCACGGGGCGCTCGCGCTCCTCACGGAACACCCGGGTATGGGCGTTCCCGGTGCGCGCGGTCACCCGCCAGTCGATGGTGCGAATGTCGTCTCCGGGTTGGTAGCTGCGGACTTCCTCGAAATCGATCCCGCGGCCACGGAAATTCGCCTTGTTGGGGCCTGTGAGTGAGGCCAGCGCACGTGTGCGCCGCGACAGGCTGAGGTGCGCCGCGGGGAAGCGCAGGGCAATCAGCGCATCGAGACTGGCGTATGCGCCGTGGGCGGGGCCTGTCGCGTCAGCCAAGCTCACCTGCACATTCCTAGGCCGTGGGGACGAGGGTCAGCAGCTCGTCGATAACGTTATCCGGGGTGATGCCATTGGCTTCCGCTTCGAAGCTCAGGATGAGGCGGTGGCGCAGGACATCCGCGGCAATCGCCTGCACATCATCCGGGCTGACAAAATCATGCCCGCGCAGCCAGGCATGTGCCCGTGCGCAGCGGTCGAGAGCGATGGTGGCGCGTGGGCTGGCACCGTATTCGATCCAGTTTCCCAGACGCTCGTCATAGGCGGCCGGTTGCCGCGTGGCCATCACCAGTTGCACGATATAGTGCTCCACGACATCGGCCATATGCAGTCCCAGCGCTTCACTGCGTGCGTCGAACACGGTTTTCTGCGCCAGTGGAGCGGGCGAGGCAGCGCCGCCGCTGCGGGCCTCGGCGCGGGTGAGCCGCAGAATTTCCGCCTCCGCCGCAGCATCGGGGTAGCCGACTTTGACGTGCATGAGAAAGCGGTCCAGCTGCGCCTCGGGCAGGGGATAGGTCCCCTCCTGCTCGATCGGATTCTGGGTCGCCATGACCAGAAACAACTCGGGCAGCGGCCAGGTTTCTGCCCCCACACTCACCTGGCGCTCGGCCATGGCTTCCAGCAGCGCCGACTGCACTTTCGCCGGCGCGCGGTTGACTTCGTCTGCCAACACCATGTTGTGGAAAACCGGGCCGCGCTGGAAGTGAAAGCTGCCCTCCTGCGGTCGGTAGATCTCGGTGCCGGTGATATCGCCGGGCAGCAGGTCCGGGGTGAACTGAATGCGGTGGAAACTGCCCTCGATGCCGTCGGCCAGCGCCTTGATGGCGCGGGTTTTGGCCAGCCCCGGCGCGCCTTCCACCAGCAGGTGACCATCGGCCAGGAGAGCGATGATAAGCCGTTCGACCAGGTGGGATTGTCCGATAATCTGGCCACTCAGCCAGCTTTCCAGCGTTCTCAGTTCAGCGCTAGGCACGCAGTCTCCTTATTTGACGACACAGATCGCATTTGCAGCGGGGGCATATTGTAGCCAATACCCCGGGTTTCTTCACGCATCCCACCGACGCAGCCCTTTGAGCCCGGCGCTTGTGTAAAAGTTCCCTCTGCAGCCGTCACGTCCCGGCCGCCATTGCGGTAGACTGCATGCACATAAGACATTGGAAACTGGGCCCTCAAAGGCGCGGGAGCATGGCAGCATGGCGTGGGACGAGTTCAAGAAAAACCTGCTCAAGGATCTCGCGGCATGTATAGATGCCCGCGCGGCGGAGGGCGATCGGGCCTCGCTGCACGAACTCGCGGACGACTTCTTTACCCGCTATCCGGCAGAAGATCTGCGCCATCGCTCCATCGATGACCTCTATGGTTCGCTCTACAGCCTGCTGCACTTCATGAGCGAGTGGGATGCGCCGGAGCCGAAGGTGCGCATTTTCAATCCCAGCCTGGAGGATCATGGCTGGGAGAGCAAAAGCACGGTCATCGCCGTACTGTGCCGCGACCTGCCGTTCTGCACGGCCTCCGTCCGCGGCGAGCTGAACCAGCGCAATATTCGCATTCACGCGCTTGCCAGTTGTAACCTGCTGGTGGCGCGCAGTCCCGCCGGCGAGTTGCAAGCCGTGCTGGGCGCACTGCCCGAGGACGCGCGGCAGGTGTCCAACGAAAGCCTGCTGTTCTTCGAGATCGGCCGTCACTCCCGCCCCGAGCAGCTGGGAGAGCTGCACGATACCCTGCGTGACATTCTGCGCGAGGTGGCGTTGGTCGTGGACGACTTTGCCGCCATGCGTGATTGCTTGCAGCAGGCGCGCGAAGCGGTCAGTGCCAATGCCGGCCCCGACGAGGAGAACCGCGCAGAAGCGCTGGCATTTCTCGACTGGCTGCAGCAGGACCGTGTAACGTTCCTCGGCTACGAATATCTGCAGGTCACCCGCGAGGGGCCGGATTACCGCGTGGCAGAAGATCCGGCCGCGAGGCTTGGTATTCTTCGCCAGCGCGACACACGCGGAGCGCAGGACCTTCATGCCGACCTGCACGCCATGTCCCCCGATGAACTGCGCAGGCGTCAGCTGAGCTTTGCCAAGTCGGGGCTGCGCTCCCGCGTGCATCGTCAGGCGTATCCAGACTACATCGAAATCAAGGTCTACGATGCGGCGGGCGATGTTGCAGGTCAGCATCGGTTCATCGGCTTGTACACAGCGGCTGTCTACACCATGAACCCGGCCCTTATCCCGATCCTGCGCCGTAAGGTCGCACAGGTGGTTGAGGGCTCGGGCCTTGATCCCCGCGAGCACGATGGCCGTGAGCTCGCTCGTGTACTGGAGCTGTTTCCGCGTGACGAGCTATTCCAGTCCAATGTGAAAGAGCTGCGCAAAACAGTACTTGCGGTCAATCGCATACAGGAGCGTCGTCAAACCCGGCTTTTCGTGCGCCGCGACGTGCACGGGAAGTTCTTCAGCTGTCTCGTCTACATGCCGCGTGACCGCTACAGCACCCAGCAGCGTTGCGTGATGCAGGAGATCCTCTGTCGCGCGTTGGGCGCTGAGGAGTCGGAGTTCACCACCTACTTTTCCGAGTCCGTGCTGGTGCGTTGTCACTTCGTGTTGCGGGTCGACCCCGCAGTGAACCGGTCCTGGGACGTCAACGAAATTGAGGAGCAGATCGTGCAGGCAACACTGGCATGGGAAGACCGGCTGCGGCTGCGCCTGATCGAGGAGTTCGGTGAGGAAAACGGCGAGCAGTACGCACGCGAACTGGGCCCCGGCTTCCCTCCGGGCTATCGGGACGATTTCGACCCGCGGGTCGCCGTGCTGGATATCAAGCACCTGCTCAACTTGCGCGCGGGACAGAAGCTGGGCATGAGCCTGTCGCGCAAGCTGGAGGAGGAGGAAGACCGCTTGCGTCTGCGGCTGTACCACCGGGGTGAATCGTTACCCCTGTCGGATGTGCTGCCGATTCTCGAGAACCTTGGCCTGCGCGTCATGACCGAACGCCCCTATGGCATCCGTGCGGCGGATGACACGCGCTTCTGGATACAGGAATTCAGCCTCAGTTATTCGCTGTCTGACAATATCGATCTGGAGCAGGTGCGCGACGAGTTCGAGGATGCCTTTGCCCGTATCTGGTTTGGTGAGGCAGAAAGTGACTCGTTCAATCGCCTGTTGCTGGGAACCCGTCTGAGCTGGCGGGAAATTGCCTTGCTGCGCGCCTACGCACGCTACCTGCGCCAGGTGCAGTTCCCTTACAGTGTCGAGTACATTGCCGAAACCATGGCGGACCACCTGCAGATTACCGCCGGCCTGGTGGAGTTGTTCCTGACGCGCTTTTCCCCTGTGTTCGATGGTGATGACGACTGGCGCAGCCAGCGCGAACAGGTGGTGGAAGAGCGCGTATTGGCAGCTCTGGAGGAGGTGCAGAATCTCGGTCAGGACCGCATCATTCGCCAGTATGTGAAGGTGATCAAGGCCACCTTGCGCACCAACTTCTTCCAGCCGGGAAGCGACGGCAAGTTCAAACCGTATTTCTCGTTCAAATTGAGCCCGCGCGACATACCTGATGTTCCGCGCCCGGTGCCACTTTACGAAATCTATGTGTACTCACCTCGCGTGGAGGGTGTGCACCTGCGCGGCGGCAAGGTGGCCCGGGGCGGGTTGCGCTGGTCCGACCGCCTGGAGGACTTCCGTACGGAAGTGCTCGGGCTGGTGAAGGCGCAGCAGGTGAAAAATGCCGTTATCGTGCCGGTGGGGGCGAAAGGCGGTTTCGTGGCCAAGTGCCTGACGCCGGGCATGTCGCGCGACGAAGTGCAGGCTGAAGGCATAGCCTGTTATCAGACGTTTATCCGCGGGCTGCTGGACATCACCGACAATCGCGGTGAGAGCGGCATTCTGCGACCCGCGCTGGTGGTCGCCAAGGACGACGAAGACCCCTACCTGGTGGTCGCGGCCGACAAGGGCACGGCGACGTTCTCTGATATCGCCAATGGACTGGCACGTGAATACGGTTTCTGGCTGGGCGACGCGTTCGCCTCCGGTGGCAGTGCCGGCTATGATCACAAGAAAATGGCCATCACCGCGCGCGGCGCCTGGGTGTCCGTGCAGCGGCATTTCCGTGAGCTGGGCATCAACGTCCAGCAGACCGATTTCACCGTGGTCGGAATCGGTGACATGGCCGGTGATGTTTTCGGCAACGGCATGCTGTTGTCGCCCCACATACGACTGGTCGCGGCCTTCAATCACCAGCACATATTCATAGACCCGGAACCGGTAGCGGCGGCCAGCTTTGCCGAGCGCCAGCGCCTGTTTGCGCTGCCGCGTTCGAGCTGGGCGGACTACGATACAACGCTTATCTCCGCCGGCGGCGGGGTGTTCGAACGCAGTTCCAAGTCGATTGCCATATCCCCCGCGATGCAGGCGAGGTTTGCGATCGACGCCGATCGGCTGCCCCCCAATGAGCTGATATCACACCTATTGCGGGCAGAGGTGGACCTGCTCTGGAATGGTGGCATCGGCACCTACATCAAGGCCAGCAGCGAGTCACACACGGATGTTGGCGACAAATCCAATGATGCCCTGCGCATCAACGCCAATGAACTGCGCTGTCGCGTCATCGGCGAGGGCGGGAACCTCGGCATGAGTCAACTGGCACGTGTTGAGTACGGCCTGGCGGGAGGACGTTCCAACACCGACTTTATCGACAACGCCGGCGGCGTGGACTGCTCCGACCACGAGGTCAATATCAAGATTTTGCTGAACGCGGTGGTAGAACGCGGCGATCTTACCGGCAAGCAGCGCAATGTGCTGCTGGAAGACATGACTGACAGCGTGGCTGCACTGGTGCTGCAGAACAACTACCGACAAACCCAGGCGATCAGCCTGGCAGAAGCAGAGGTCCAGGAGCGCAGCGGTGAGTATCGGCGCTATATCAGCAACCTCGAGGCCGCTGGCAAGCTCAATCGCCAGCTGGAATTTATCCCCTCGGACCAGGACCTCGCGGACCGGCGGGTGCAGGGGCAGGGCCTCACGCGGCCGGAGTTGGCGGTGCTGGTGTCGTACAGCAAGGCCATTCTGAAAGAGGAATTGATTGCGTCCGACCTGGGGTTGGATCCACACCTGGCCGCGGCGGTAACGACGGCCTTCCCGCCTCAATTGCTGGAGCGCTACCCGGAGGAAGTGGCCGAACACGGCCTGCGTCGGGAGATCATGTGTACACAGGTTGCCAACGATATCGTCAACCGACTGGGTTTCAACTTTGTGCCGCGCCAACGCAAAGCGACCGGCGCACCGGTGGCCGACGTGGCCAGGGCGTACACCGCGGTCATGCACATCTATGCGGTGGATGAGTTGTGGGCGCGTGTGGAGGCATTGGATTACACCGTAGACGCCGCGGTTCAACAGACCATGATGCATTGCCTCATGCGCCTGGTGCGGCGCGCCAGCCGCTGGCTACTGCGCAACCGGCGTCATGAGATGGCGCCGACACGGGCCATCGCCGAGTTTGCCGAGGGCGTCGCGCAGTTGCGCGAAGCGCTGCCGACAATGCTGCGTGGCCGGGCGGCGGAGCAATACCGCGCCATGTCGGAGCATTGGCAGCAGGCGGGAGTTGACGCCTCACTGGCGGAAGCGGTGGCGGGGGCGCTGCAGGGTTACACGGCGCTGGGCATTGTGCAGGCCGCGCGCGAGACGGAAGCGCCTCTAATGCATGTGGCTGAGCTCTATTTCGAAATGGGCGAACGGTTGCAGCTGGACTGGTTCAGCGGGCAGATTCTGGCGAGCAAGGTCGAGAATGAGTGGCAGGCGCTGGCCCGCGACACCTACCTCGAGGACCTCGAGTGGCAACAGCGAACATTGGCGGTAGGTGCCTTGCGCTACTTGACCGCGGACGGTTCACTGGACGGCTGCCTGCAGACCTGGGAGGAGCAGCAGGCGGCGCTGCTGTCTCGCTGGCAGGATATGGTCACCGAACTCCACACAACCGATTCGCCGGACTTTGCGATGTTTGCTGTCGCGGTACGGGAGTTGCTGGATCTGGCTCAGAGCAGCCTGCGCACCTGAGCGAGGCAGGCGCCAGAAGGCCGTGCATGACCTTCCGGCGCGTTATGGCGTCTCAGCTGACGCGGAGTTTGTGAACGCCTGACACGCCGGTCAGGCCGTCCCATTGGTCGACACGACCTTCTCGCCAGCCCGATACCCACTGTTGGCGATGCTCCTCGTTGGCGTGCGGACAAAAATCGATACTGCGGCCCGTTACTCCGGCCTGGTAGCCGCGGTCATACGCCCGGGAATTCATGTCGCGTTTCTGTCTTCTCATCAATACTGCCTCCTGTTGGAACCTTGTGCCTGGGGGGCACGGTTCCATCTAACCAGACTGCCAAAGGCCTCGCAAACATCGATTGGGAGCAAGGCTCTGCCCGTTTATAACCAAAGCGGGTGTACACTGCAAGATCATCCACAACCGGTCGACGAGGGGGCGGTATGGCTGCGGATGGCAAACACATCGTGATTTGTGCCGATGGCACGTGGAACGACCCCGAAGATGAAAGCCCCACCAACGTACTGCGCATGGCACGCGCCATCAGCCCCCGCGCGGCGAATGGCTGCAAGCAGGTTGTGTTCTATGACTGGGGGGTTGGCTCCTACTACGCCCAGGCCGCGGGCGGTGTAAGCGGTCTCGGGATGACCAAGAATATCCAGGATGGCTATCGCTTTATCGTGCAGAACTACGATCCGGGAGATCGCCTGTTCCTGTTTGGCTTCAGCCGCGGCGCCTACACGGTGCGCTGTCTGGCCGGCATGCTGAATAACTGTGGGGTGCTGCGGCGCGCGGAGGCGTCGCGCATACCCGAAGCCTTTACCTTGTACAAACAGCGCAATGCGCCGCCCGGGTCACCGACATCAGAGCAGTGGCGACAGGCGTTCGCGGTGGGCGGGCAGCGCGCCGAAGTCGATTTTATCGGCGTGTGGGATACGGTGGGTGCGTTGGGTATTCCAACGCGCGTGCTGGCCTTTGCCGGGGAAAAGGATCTGTTTTATGACCCGGTGTTGGGCAGCAACGTTCGCGTGGCCCGGCATGCGGTCTCCATTGACGAGGAACGCAGCGACTTTGAGCCGACCCTGTGGGCACCCACTGAGAGTGCCGATATGCAGCAGGTCTGGTTTGCCGGGGTACACGGTGACGTTGGCGGAGGCTATGGCGTCGACCGCGCGGGCAAGCGCTTGAGCGATATACCGCTCAACTGGATGGCGCGTGAGGCCGAACGCGCTGGTCTGGGACTGGAAACACATCTGCTGGATGGTAATGACCTGGATAGCTCAGCTGCCGCACACCGCTCTTACCAGCGCTTCTGGCGCGCCCTGGGTCGGTACAACCGGCGTATCCCGGACGACGCGGTTCTACACCCATCCGTTCGCGAACGCCACGCCCGGAGTGAGTATGCTCCCGAGGCCCTGCAGGACTGGCTGGCACGTCGCAACGGTAAATGGATGTTGTCGTCATGAGGGTTGTAGCGGCAGTGCCTGAGGGCTAATGGATCGGCGGCGCCTGCAGGTAGCGCTGCTTCTTGCGCGGCTTCAGCCGCTCCAGGTCGACCATGACGAAAGCGTCCACGCAGTTGCCGAAGCTGGCATCGACATTGAAGGCGGTCATGGCGACGCCACCGGGTTCCGCCACATTGGCGTAGTGCTTGTACAGCGTGGGGACCTGCAGGCCGTTTTCTGCCAGTGCGTCGCGCAGTGCACGGAAATCATGCTCAGCGTCCCCGCTTGGCGAGTATTCATGCTCCGGGCGGTAAGGGTGACGCGGACGCACATCCACCGTCTCATTCCGGCAATAGGCGGCGTAGTAGCCGCAAATCTGTGCGGTTGCCACCTCCCCGTACAGCGGGCTGATGGACGCGGCGCCGAACAGGTAGCGACAGCCGGGGTAGCGACGCAGGTAAGCGCCAATTCCCAGCCAGAGGTAATCGAGGCTGTGGCGGGTCTGGTACTGTGCCTGCACAAAGCTGCGCCCCAGCTCAAGACCGTGTTGCAGGTACTGATCCATGCTGCCACCAAGCCGGAACAGGGCGTGGGTGTAGAGCGCGCTCTTGCCACCCAGGGCGAGGAGCTCGCGCACACGGCCCAACCGATAGGCTCCGGCAATCTCTCGGTTGTCCGGGTCCCAAAGCACCAGCTGCAGGTAGTTCTGGTCAAACCTGTCGATGTCGCGCGGTAGCCCCGAGCCTTCGCCCACCGCTCGAAAGGCGAGTTCACGCAAACGGCCGATTTCGCGCATCGTGCAGGGTGCTCGCTCCATTTTGCACAAGTGAATCTGCATGCCGTCCGGAGTGCACCCGAGCAGTTCGCTGGCAATTACTTCCTGCTCCAGCAGCATCCGGTTTTCGGGTTCGGCAATGGCCTCCACACCGCGGAAGATGGGCGGCGCATTGCGTGCCAGACGATACACATGTCGACGAAACTGGCCCGCCAGTGTACGCGGGGAGGTAGACACGGTGTGGTAGTTTTCCCAGGGAATCGGAGCTCCCACGCGCGCTTCTACGGTATTGTGGGCCTGATGAAACATCTCGCGAACCAGCCACAGGGTCGATAGTGGCCTGGATAGAAACGAGAGGCTGTAGAACAGCACGGAATTCCGCCCGGCAACATAGATGGGCAGGATAGGCGCTTGGGCTGTATTGGCGATACGGACAAAGCCGTGTTGCCACTCCCCATCCTTGACACCCTTCACCCCGAAACGGGAGACCTCGCCGGCGGG
>TARA_R110001599_G_scaffold285880_4_pt1 | contig 22908 bp, 21 predicted proteins | sample TARA_R110001599 | Tara Oceans TARA_R110001599 (sample SAMEA4398360) | marine metagenome | biome: Polar Biome; feature: [MES] marine water layer (ENVO:01000295) within the mesopelagic zone...; material: water (ENVO:00002006), including particulate matter (ENVO:01000060) such...
TTAGTGGTTCAATGAAAGCCAGCCATGCTCTGGAACAAGCCCCTCCAGCATCTGTCCACAGACGCGGTAACCATAAAACGATCTTTATCGGTTTGCTGATTGACTCCGACCCCCTCACCGATCTTAACTGTTTGTTAAGGATAACAAAGGGTATACGGGGACCGATCGTCTATGAGGGGCGTTTTCATCAAAGCCGCGCTGGCCGCATGCGTCATTGGCGCATCGCCGACGCCGATTGTCATGGCTGCCCAGCAAGCCGGATCGTCGATGCATCTGGGTGGAATCACATCGCAGCCCATCGGCCATTACGAATTCTGCAAGAAAAACCGCAGCGAATGCCGCGGCAGCGGCAAGCAGACAACGGCGCCTCGGGTGACGGAATTCGGCTGGACAGTGGTCCAGGAGATCAATGAATCGGTGAATTATTCCGTGCTGCCGATGACCGATTACGAGATTCACGGCCGCGAGGAAGTCTGGTCATACCCCGATGTCGTCGGCGACTGCGAAGATTATGTTCTTTTGAAACGGGCCATGCTGATGGAACAGGGCTTTTCCAGTTCCGATCTGCTGATAACCGTCGTGCGCAAACCCAATGGCGAAGGCCATGCGGTTCTGACCCTGCGCACTGCCGATGGTGATTTTGTCCTCGATAATCTGGAAGACAAGGTCAAGCTTTGGACCACCACCCCCTATACATTCCTGAAACGACAGGCGTCTTTTCACGCCGGTCGCTGGGTGGATATCGAATATGCCGATGATCTGATGGTCGGCTCCATTCCAGATTGAGATGTTCAGGACGTTCCAATAATCAGCCCGGCCGTGAAGACTAGGGCGCCACCCAGAACCACCTGAAAAATGGCCTTTGACCAGGGTGTTTCCATATATTTGTGCTGGATCCAGCTGATCACCCAGAGTTCCACAAAGACCAGCGCAATGGCGATTGTCGTGGCGGTGATGAAATCCGGAATGAGATAGGGCAAGGCATGGCCCAGACCGCCGAGCGTTGTCATGATGCCGGTGGCAAAGCCGCGCTTGATTGGTGCGCCGCGCCCTGAAATCACGCCATCATCAGAGGCAACCTCGGTAAAGCCCATGGATATGCCGGCGCCGATCGATGCAGCAAGGCCGACCAGAAAGGTCTGCCAGGTGTCCCCGGTGGCAAAGGCGGCCGCGAAAATCGGCGCGAGGGTGGAGACGGAGCCATCCATCAGGCCGGCAAGACCGGGCTGGATATAGGTCAGGATCATCTGTCGCCGCTCGACATGGGCTTCGGTTTCGCGCACCGATTTAGGTGCGTGATCCTCGGCAAGGCGATGGGCCATGGATCCATGGTGGCGCTCTTCCTCGGCAAGATCGCCCAGTAATTTGCGGGTCGTGGCATCCTCGGCCCGTTTGGCGGCCTCCAGATAGAAGCGCCAGGCCTGACGCTCCATGCGCTCGGCTTCATCACGGATGGTATCGATCGACTTGGTTTTTGTCAGCCAGAGCGGACGGCGCTCCATATACCCACTGACATGTTCGCGCCTGATCAGAATGATGCGCTCGCCAAAGCGTTTTCGATAGAGCTCGATCAACCTGCGGCGATGCTCGTTTTCCTCCTTCGCCATTTCCTCGAATATTTCGGCGGTTGCCGGATAGGATTCCTGCAGGGCATCGGCATAGGCGAGATAGATCCGGCCGTCATCTTCCTCTGATGAAATGGCAAGGGCGAGTATTTCCTGTTCGTTGAGCGATGAAAACGAACGGCGGCCAACACCGGCAAGGCGACGCAGCATGATCAATATCCTATTTTAGAATAATTCTAAAATAGGTGTTTCCAGCCGACGGTCAAGACACTGATGCTCATAGACGGCGGCGCCATTCAACAATTGTTGTGCTACAGAGCGTTGAACGGGCTTGATCTTGCCGACGTCCTCAAAAATAGTGGCTGCATGGAAAAAAACAGCAAAAGACCTGTCATGGTGGACAATTGGCTCGACCATTTCGGGCGCTGGATTGCCGGCCGACTGGTCAGCGAAACATCCGGCTATCAGCCCTATACGCCGTCGGACCCGCAAACCCTGGAGCGCACCTTGCGGGCCGGAGACATTCTGCTGATTGAAGGCAACCAGAAAGTCTCCTCGGCGATCAAATATCTGACCCAGTCCACCTGGTCCCATGCGGCGCTCTATGTGGGCGATGCCTGCGGCGAACCGAAAGAGGGAGAAGAGCGCGCGCAATTGATCGAGGTCGTTCTGGGCGAGGGATGCATTGCCTCGCCCTTGAGCAAATATGCCACCTATAATACGCGCATCTGCCGCCCGGTCGGCCTGACCGGCGACGACCGGCGCACCGTGGTTGATTTCATGCTTTCAAATCTGGGCGTGCGCTATGACCTGAAAAATATTTTCGACATGCTGCGCTATTTCCTGCCGACACCACCGGTGCCGGTGCGCTGGCGACGCCGCATGCTGTCCTTTGGCTCGGGAGATCCCACAAGGGCGATCTGTTCATCACTGATTGCCCAGGCCTATCAATCCGTGCGTTATCCGATTTTGCCGGAATTCGACAAATCGCCGGGCCAGATGACGGCGCAATCGACCTACTCCCGGCGCGAAATTCGGCATATCCGCCATCACTCGCTGTTCACGCCGCGCGATTTCGACCTGTCTCCCTTTTTCATGATCGTCAAGCCGACACTCGAATACGGCTTTGACTACAAGCAGATCCACTGGCATCCGGATGTTCTGGCTGGCGCAACAGCAGCAGGCGCGGCGCCCGAAGACGCTTCACAATCAGGCTGAGGGCATGAGCCCGGCCGCACGGGCAGCAGGGACGGATGACCGGCTGATCGGCAGGACGGTTCCGTCCTTCATTTCGACGAAAAGCCGATCGCCATCACGTCGGGTTCTGGCCACGGCTGCCAGCGCCACCCAATAGGACCGATGGATGCGGATACCGGGCACGGTCGCCACTTCCGAAATCGCATCGGCCAGACGCATCAGGACAAGCTTGCTGCCCCGGTCGGTGACCACCTCGACATAGTGATCCTGCATCGACAGATGCGAAAGCTGTCCGCGCAATTCAATCGGCAGGCGTTTCATCAGCGCAGGCGCAGCCGCCTTTGCCCCCACATCGGCCTCCTTTGCATCGGCTGAATGGAACCAGGCCAGCAGCACGCAGATGCATAGGTTGATTGCCGTGCAATAGGCAAATATCTCGAGCGCCGCGGACCAATTGTCCGGCAAACCACGGCCGGCCGCCAGATTGACCAGCTCGACCATCAGATAGACCGGCAATCCGCCGATGATTCCGGCGACCCCATAGGCGGGAAGCACCCCCCATTTTCTCAGGGGTGCGAATTCGCCGATCAGACGCGCATTGAGCAATCCGATACTGAAGCTGCCAAATGCAATCGCCAGCCAATAGATCAGACGCGGGCCGGGCTGCATGGAACCATAGGTGCCGAAGGGGCCGGACAGCCCGAGAATCAGACCAGCGCCGATCATCCCGACTATGGCTTTGGGCGCGGAAATCTGCCGCCACCATTCGCGAAGCGTGAATTGCAGGGTCCTGTCAGTCACGTATGTCGAGGCCTTTTTGCGAAACAGTGATTCCGGTGCGGAGTCTAACCGGGCAAGCAGCAATGGCAACTGCAAACAACATTTGGAACATCGGCCAAAACATTGACCAAAACATCCGGCCATCTGCAACCAATCAATCGGTACGGGACATCATGACCTTACAACCCCTCCTTCAGGCTTCCTTCTTCATTCAAATTCATGTCCTTGCGGCAATCCTTGCTGCCCTGCTGGGCGCCGTCGTGCTTTTTCGTCGCAAGGGAACGCCTGCCCATCGGCTATCGGGTCGTATCTGGGTCTTGTTGATGGTGATCACCGCCCTGTCGTCCTTTGCCATCCACACGATCAGAAGCTGGGGCCCATGGAGTTTCATTCATCTGATTTCCATCGGCACACTCATTGCCCTGGTGGCCGGCATCGCGCTGGCGCGCAAGCATCAGATCAGAGCGCACAGGTCCACCATGCGGTCAACCTATGCCGGCGCCCTGATCATCGCCGGAACCTTGAGCTTCATGCCTGGCCGGATCATGCATGCGGTGCTGTTTGGCGAGGATGTCATGAAACCGTCTGCCCCCGTCGAAATCCCGCCGGCGCCCGGCGCAACAAACGCCTTTGCGGCCATCATGGAAAACACCCCGCTGTGGGTATGGCCCTTGCTCGCCGCTCTGTTGCTGCTTGGCTGTCTGCGCAGCCGTGACCGCATCATCCGGCCCTGGCAGCTTTTTGCCGCGCCAGCGGTCGTGGCGGCCCTGTCCCTCTTCAATCTGGTGTCCGCCGGATTGTTCCTCAGCGCCTTTGCCGGCTTTGCACTGGGTGTCATCCCCGGCGCTTATTTCGGCAATGCCATCGGCAGGCGGGACAAGGTGACCATGCGTCAGGACGGCAGGATTGCCGTGCCGGGCGAATGGCTCTCCATGGCTGTGCTGCTGGGCGTCTTTGTCCTGCGCTATGCCAATGGCTTTGTCACCGCCATGATGCCGCACCTGCGCTACGATCCGGTCTGGCTGGCGTCCAGCGGTCTGCTCTCGGGGTTGCTGGCGGCACTGGTCGTGGCCCGTTGCCGGGCGCAATGGCGGCAATTGTCACCCGAAGCGTCCCTCAGCCGCGCCTGACGGCCTATGCGGGCCGGGTTTTCCATCCAATTGCACGCAAAAATAGCCCTGTGTACGAATTGGCTTTTCACCCGGCCATGAAATGCATTATAGGGCGTGCCATGACAGAGACATCCGGCACACCGCTTTCCCATATCCGCAATTTTTCGATTGTCGCCCATATCGATCACGGCAAGTCGACACTCGCCGACCGGCTGATCCAGCTGACCGGCGGGCTGACGACGCGTGAAATGTCCGAACAGCTGCTCGACAGCATGGATATCGAGCGCGAACGCGGCATCACCATCAAGGCACAGACCGTGCGGCTGAACTACACAGCCAAAAACGGCGAGGCCTATATACTCAATCTGATCGATACGCCCGGTCATGTGGACTTTGCTTATGAAGTCTCGCGCAGCCTTTCGGCCTGCGAGGGCTCGCTGCTGGTGGTCGACGCCAGCCAGGGCGTTGAAGCGCAGACGCTCGCCAATGTCTATCAGGCCATCGACAACAACCACGAGATCGTCACGGTCCTCAACAAGATCGACCTGCCGGCCGCCGAACCCGAACGGGTGAAGGAACAGATCGAGGATGTCATCGGCATTGACGCCTCGGATGCCGTTGAAATCTCGGCCAAGACGGGCCTGGGCATTCCCGATGTGCTGGAAGCCATCGTCCACCGCCTTCCCGCGCCATCGCACGGCGATGCCTCCGCACCGCTGAAAGCCCTGCTGGTCGACAGCTGGTATGATTCCTATCTGGGCGTCATCGTATTGGTGCGCATCATCGACGGCGTGTTGAAAAAGGGCCAGACCATCCGCATGATGGGCACCAATGCCAAATATCCGGTGGACCGGGTGGGTGTGATCACACCCAAGATGGTCACAGTCAATGCGCTTGGACCGGGTGAAATCGGCTTCATTACGGCCTCCATCAAGGAAGTCGCCGATACCCGCGTTGGCGATACGATCACCGACGACAAGCGCCCGACAGTTGAAATGCTGCCCGGCTTCAAACCCGCCCAACCGGTGGTCTTCTGTGGCCTGTTCCCGGTCGATGCGGATGAATTCGAGGATCTGCGCGCCGCCATGGGCAAACTGCGCCTCAACGACGCGAGCTTTTCTTTCGAGATGGAATCGTCCGCGGCGCTGGGTTTTGGTTTTCGCTGCGGTTTTCTGGGGCTTTTGCACCTGGAAATCATCCAGGAACGGCTGGAGCGCGAATTCAATCTGGACCTGATCGCCACGGCGCCCTCCGTTGTCTATGATCTGGTGATGAATGACGGCACGCGGCGGCAATTGCACAATCCCGCCGATATGCCCGATGTCGTCAAGATCGCCGAAATCCACGAGCCGTGGATCCGCGCCACCATCATGACGCCGGACGAATATCTCGGCTCGATTCTCAAATTGTGCCAGGACCGTCGCGGCGTTCAGGTGGAACTGACCTATGTGGGCAGCCGCGCCATGCTGACCTACGATCTGCCGCTCAACGAGGTGGTTTTCGACTTCTATGACCGGCTGAAGAGCATCTCCAAGGGCTATGCCTCTTTCGATTACCAGATTTCCGACATGCGGGTGGGCAATCTGGTGAAGATGCAGGTGCTGGTCAATGGCGAGCCGGTGGATGCGCTGTCGATGATGGTGCACCGGGCGGCGGCGGAAAAACGCGGCCGCGACATGTGCGAAAAGCTCAAGGAGCTGATTCCGCGCCACATGTTCAAGATCCCCATCCAGGCGGCCATCGGCGGTAATGTGGTGGCCCGTGAAACCATTTCCGCCATGCGCAAGGATGTGACGGCCAAATGTTATGGCGGCGACGCCTCACGCAAGCGCAAGCTGCTGGACAAACAGAAGGCCGGCAAGAAACGCATGCGTCAGTTCGGCAAGGTCGACATTCCCCAGGAGGCCTTTATCGCCGCCCTGAAAATGAAGGACGACTGAGGCAACATTCAACAGCGCCAAATACAAAACCCCCGTCATGCGAACATGACAGGGGTCTTTTCTGGCATCAGCCAGAATACCGGTCGTCAGTTGCTCCTGGTCATATCCGGATCCCCGGATGATGCACAGGACCGTTGTGGGACGGCTTACTGGCTGACCAGCGCGTCGTATTCCTCCTGAGAGAGAACGCCGTCTTCGTCCGTGTCTGCCTCTGCAGCCGCATCAGCGGAAACATCCGGCAATGCCTCCATCAGTTCTTCCATGGTCACTTCACCATTTCCGTCGGCATCAGCGACGGAAAAATCGACTGCCTGGGCATAAGCAGCCATTGGGGCAGCTATTGAGAAAGCTGAAATTCCCAGCGCCAAAAGAAGCTTTTTCATTCGTACTCTCCATAGGTTTCAAAAATGCGGACTGATGCCTGATAGGTCCATGAGCCGTTCCGGCGCAGCGCCGGACAAAGTGGAGATTGCTCCTCCATTGTGGTGCGATCGGGGAGAAATAATGGCGGATTGACGGTCCTTTCAGGTCAAATTCATGGATTGGCACATTTTCCATAACACCTTGAAATAATGGCGTTACTGACGACCCGAAAGCAAAGCATAGTCGGCTCATGACGGTGCGCATCAGGCAAGCGGCAATTGACAGGCCATTGCCCTGCAGGCACCCTTTGACCATGAGTGATTTTTCCGAGTCTCCTGCCCCTTCTCCGCCACCCCAATTGGGCAATGGGTCCTGCGCCGCACAGGCGGAAACACCGATTGGTCGCCTGACGGTGACCGAGCAGGATGGCGCCATCACCAGCCTGCTGTGGAACCGCGACGGCAATGCAGGCGTCGCGCTGCAGGAAACCCCGCTTCTGCGCGAGGCTCTGGGCCAACTCAGCGCCTATTTCGACCGCAGATTGACACGCTTCGACCTGCCCTTGAAATTGTCATCCAGCCCTTTCGAGCGCCAGGTCCAGCAGGCGATGATCGCCATTCCACATGGCCAGACACGCACCTATGGGGACATTGCCCGGGAACTTGGTTCCTATGGCCAGCCGGTGGGCCAGGCCTGCGGCAAAAATGCCATCCCCATCATCGTGCCCTGCCACCGGGTGCTGTCAGCCCAGGGCCTCGGCGGCTTTTCCGGCGAAGGCGGCGTGGAAATGAAAATCCACCTGCTCAAACATGAAGGCGGCTATCCGTTCCTCGTTTGAACGCCAAATTTCCAACCATTGACCACCGGGAAACAAAGATTACACCTTTGCGGGTGCAATTGACCAAATAAGTCATTGACATAGGCCCATGGCAGTCTTACATCACGCCGACGCATTGATTGCCCAGATGGCGGAATTGGTAGACGCGCCAGCTTCAGGTGCTGGTGGCCGCAAGGTCGTGGAGGTTCGAGTCCTCTTCTGGGCACCAAATGTTTGTTTCAGGTTGTCCGAGACAGTCCAGAAACATTCTCAAAAGCCCGCGAAAGCGGGTTTTTTGTTGGATTTTTGTCTTTTTACGTCCGAAGACGGTTGGCTGCATCCTAATCATTTGTTGGTATTTTCGTTGGTATCTGGCATGATACCAACAGTTTCGCAGGTGTGGATACCAACGCATGGCACTGACAGACCGGCAAATAGTGAACCTGAAACCGACTGACAAGCCCCGCAAAGTCAGCGATGGCGGTGGTTTGCATCTCTTTGTATCTCCCAGCGGCGGCAAGCTGTGGCGCTTGGCCTACCGATACAGCGGAAAACAAAAGCTTCTCTCCTTCGGACCCTATCCCATTGTCGGGTTGGCAGACGCGCGCGCCAAACGCGAAGCGGCAAAAAAACTGCTGGCGAGTGATGTTGATCCTGCGCATTCACAAAAATTGGAGAAGCAATCCAAGGCCGATTCCAGCGTAAACACGTTTGAAGCGCTTGCCGACGAATTCCTCGCCAAGAACGAACGCGAAGGCAAATCAACCGCGACCATGTCCAAGAAACGCTGGCTGATCAGTTTGGCGCTGCCTGATTTGGGAAACAGGCTGATTACCGACATCGCTGCGTCGGAGATCCTTATCCCGTTGCGCAAGGTTGAAGCGAAAGGCAACTATGAAACTGCAAGACGTTTGCGCGCGGTGATCAGTCAGGTGTTCCGCTATGCGATCGCTACGGCAAAGGCCGAAAACGATCCGACATTCGGCCTCAAGGGCGCACTGATTGCACCAAAAGTTACGCATCGCGCCGCGCTCACGGATTGGGAGAGTTTCGCGAAACTGATCCGCGCGGTCTGGTCTTATTCGGGCAGCGTCGAAACCCGCATCGCACTAAAGCTCATGGCGCTGCTTTATCCCCGCCCCGGCGAACTTCGGCAAGCGGAATGGCGGGAGTTCGATCTGGAAAAAGGCATTTGGACCATTCCGGCAGAACGCACGAAGATGCGGCGCGCTCACAAGAAGCCATTGTCTGGAATGGCAGTAGAAGCGCTTCGAGAACTCCAACGCCATACGGGCAACAGACGGTTGGTATTTCCGTCAACCCAGTCAGCTGAAAGACCACTAAGCGAAAACACGATGAATTTGGCGTTAAGGCGCATGGGCTTTGGCAAGGACCAAGCGACTTCGCACGGTTTCCGGGCTACAGCGTCAACGCTGTTGAATGAAAGCGGTCTTTGGCCAGCGGACGCCATAGAAGCGGAACTTGGGCATGTCAGCGGGGATGAGGTGCGTCGGGCCTACCATCGGGCACTCTATTGGGAAGAGCGGGTAAAAATGTGTGCGTTCTGGGCAACGAATATAGAGCACAACGCTCTCTCAAACTAAAGATATTCAATACCTCGCCGTTCAAGAGGCTAGCAATTCCCCCGTACTTACACTTAGGATTGCGGTTTCTCGAAACCAAATCGAGCAATTGATGGCAAAACTCCCTGGGCCACTGTGGCAAACACAGCCAATCGAATATTTGGTACTCTGGAAGTTTCCGGAGCTCACGGCTTTTTCATGGCAGATGCGTATAGAAAATGACCCGCTCAGGCGCGAGGAATATCGGCAATTGGAAATAGATTCCGAACACTACAGAGAAGAGCTTTCAAAGCTACCGAAGGAAGAATTTGATCGACTCTTGATGCAGACGCGGGAAGAGGAAAATAGAAAAAACAAATCCATTAGAGAGAATCTGGAAAGAGAACGCTGGTTCAACCAACCCGATGCCGACGCTAATTTTGCTTACTGGGCTGCGGCTTCCTATTGGACTCCGGAAGAGGGTGTTTGTCTGCTGCTGAGTAAGGAGCCGCGAAAGGTATCTTGGGAGAAATTGAGTTCATTGGTCACGATTTCTCCGTTTGCCAAATCCTTCCAAGATCACCGTGAAATTGTGCGGCGCGCGATCGTAATGGGGCAGCTTTTCAATAAAACGATTCCAACCTTTTTCTTGGCGTGGGCGGAGAGGATGCATCTTGCAGTGCCGGTCGAAATGAAGGAGGAAATCGAAAAGCTTGGGTTACAAATTTGTGACTGGAAAATGGTGGCGGATCAGAGGCAGGAAAAGATTGATGGGCTAGAGGAGCAGATACGCCTTGCGGACGAACGAAATTCTGAACAATCCAAAGCGATATCAATTTATGATGATGCGGCGTTGCAAGCATCCGAGCGCGCGAATGCAGCACTTGCCGAAAAAGACAAACGGATTGCCGAACTTGAGTTGCAAGCCGACAGCAACACCAACCAATCTGCAGCAAACCGCGAGCGTCAAAGCCTTTTGCGGCTGGTGATTGGGATGGCGATTAAAGGGTATGCATACGATCCCAGGGCCACACGCACCAAGACTTCCCAAGAGATAACCAACGACCTTCAGCTTTTAGGTCTGACCTTGGATGTAGACACCGTTCGAAAGTATCTGAATGAGGCCAAAGAACTGCTACCTGGCGACATAACTGAATAATGCCTACCGAAACCGAATTCGGTTTGGCGTTAACCGAATTCGGCCTATGTCGTTGTTGGCCGACATAGAACCGCTCCATCTGCAAATGGATAGAGTGGCACCATGTTGAACAACACCGACCTACCCACCATCGGCTTTGTCCGGTTACCCGCAATCATCGCCCCGAACGGGCCAATTCCTGTGAGCAAATCCACATGGTGGGCGGGTATCAAGGATGGGCGGTTTCCCAAGCCGGTCAAGCTTGGCCCGCGCATAACCGCGTGGCGGGTTGAAGATATCAGGGCTCTGATTGAAACCGGGGGCCAGTAGATGGCCAGTCGTCGTCCGAACAGGCGGGCGATCAAACAGCATTTCAACTACACGACGGAAGAGGCGGCACGAACGCTCGGCATCTCCAAAGGCACAGTTCGGCGATGGCTGAAGGATGGCTTGCCGTACATTGCCGACCAACGCCCGTTCCTGATTTTGGGCGCTGATCTGCGCGAGTTTCTGAACAATCGGAAAAAACCGAAGCAAAAATGCGAGCTTCACCAATGCTTCTGCTTTCGCTGTCAGGAGCCAAAAGCAGCAGCAGGCGGAATGATCGACTACAGCCCGCGAACAGTTCTCCGTGGCCACATCAGCGCCAACTGTGAGGACTGTGGAACAATTATGCACAAGGCATTCAGTGCCGCGAAATTACCCCTCCTGGAGCGGCAAGCGGAGGTTTCATTTCCCCAAGGTCAATCACGCCTAAGCGATATGACCAAACCCCGTGGAAATGATCACTTCAACAAGGAGCCTCTGGCATGAAAAAGCACCATCCGAAAAACGAACGGATCAAGCGCCGTTATTTCGATTACCTCAAGGAAGCAAAACGCATGGATGTCAGCAGCGTTGATATGGCAGCAGCAGCGATTGCCAGCTTTGAACAGTGGGCGCATTACCGCGACTTCGCAAAATTCCACATTGAGCAGGCCAAGGGTTACAAGGCCCACATTGCAAGAACAGTGAATGAGAAAACCGGCAAGCCACTGGCCAAAGCCACGATCCATTCCCGCCTTATGGCGCTCAAGGCCTTTGTCTTCTGGCTGGCTGGGCAACCAGGCTACAAGTCGCGCATCTCCTATGCCGATGCGGATTATTTCAACCCGTCCGCCAACGACAGCCGCATCGCCACGACACGCCGGGAGAAGAAGGTTCCAACGATTGAACAGATAAAACTGGTCCTGTCCAAAATGCCAACCGGCAGCGACATAGAAAAACGCGACCGGGCAATTATTGCCTTCACCTTGCTGACAGGCGCGCGGGATAATGCAATCGCCTCCTTCAGTCTGAAGCATATCGATTTGGTCAACAGGAAGGTGTTTCAGGATGCCCGCGAAGTTCGTACGAAAAACCGCAAGACCTTCACCACGTTCTTTTTCCCTGTCTGTACCGATGTGGAAGAAATTGTGCGCAACTGGGTGAAGCATTTGAAGGAAGAACTTTTGTTTGGCTCGGATGATCCGCTGTTCCCGGCAACGAAGGTCGGGCTTACCAACAGCGGGCTGTTCGGAGCCCTCGGACTCTCTCGCAACCACTGGAAAAATGCATCAGCAATCAGACGGATATTCAAAACCGCTTTCGAAGCCGCTGGCTTGCCTTATGCCAATCCGCACAGCGTCAGGGACACGCTCACGCATTTGGGTGAAACACTTTGCCAGACTCCTGAGGAATTCAAGGCATGGAGCCAGAATATAGGTCATGACCAGGTGATGACGACGTTCACCAGCTACGGCGTGGTAGCTACTGGCAGGCAGAAGGAAATTCTGGGAGGGATAGCCACGCGAAAAACAAAGAATACTGATACGATATCCGGCGACCCTGACGACAAAACTGTGCTTCGTGTTCTGGCTTATCTATCAAATTCTGTTTCCTGAATCCTGCTCGGGGCGTCGGGGTAGCATGTTTCCGAATTTGCAAGTAAGGCTTGTCGGTATGATTCCTGTACCGGTTGAAGGAGGGAGGATATGTCGCGACTAACTGATCTTATTGCACAGGCAAAAATTAGAGACCCAAAGCTTGGGCAGGAACTTGAACAGGAAATCAAGACTCTCGCGTCCCGGCGCTCTTTCGGACTAAATTTTGAGCGCCATCGTCCGGAAAGTGTGGAATTACCGGGTCGACCTGTACGCAAAGGCGACAAGGTTCGCATTCTGCCCCGGCGCGGGGAGACTAAGAAAGGCGACCAACGACTTTGGAAGGTTCTAAAGATCACGTCCGAAGCCGGGGTTCGGCTGGCTGAATTGGAAATCCTGAACGCTGCGGAGTCCGAAACGCAGCAAGCTGTTTTGGAAGGCCTCGTTGTCGTCGCAGAGTTCAAAGATTACATTTACCCCGGGCTTGTCAGCACCGGAAAGGTTGAGCGCGGCGGCGACAAGCCTTTTCATACGGTCATCAACGGCGAAAACTTTCATGCCTTGGAGGCTCTGACGTTTACGCATCGGGGGAAAATCGACGCGATATACATCGATCCTCCCTACAACAGCGGAGCAAAAGATTGGAAATACAATAACAACTACGTTGAGCGCGATGATTTATACAGACACTCCAAGTGGCTCGCATTCATCGAGCGTCGATTGATTGTAGCAAAGGAATTGCTAAATCCGAAGTGCGCAGTCTTGATTGTCGCTATCGACGAGAAGGAATGTTTGCGTCTTGGTTTGCTATTGGAGCAGGTGTTCCCAGATGGACGCATTCAAATGATTTCGACTTTGATAAATCCCAAAGGTGTTGCAAGAGGGCAAGAGTTTTATCGTGTTGATGAGTATTTGTTCTTTGTTTCATTTGGCACAGCTTCGGTCAGCAAAGGTTCTGACCCCATGATTTGGACTGGAAAAAATCTGGAAAAATCTGAAGAAGAGATTTCGGAATCTGACCGGAAAGTACGGTGGGGAAATCTTCTTAGAAGTGGCACCGACGCCAAGCGCTCTGATCGAAAACATCAATTTTATCCAATCTTTTTGAAGGCCACGTCAGGCGAACTTCATAGCATCGGAAAGCCACTGCTGCCTGTTGCGGCGAAACGCACTGAAGTTGAAGCGCCTGCTGGATCTGTTGCTGTTTGGCCAATTAGAAAAGACGGATCAGAGGGTAGGTGGCAAGTTGGCCACGATAGGCTGCGGGAATTGTTTGAAAATGGTTTTGCGTATGTAGGTAGGTTTAATGGCACGGATCGAGTTTCTTTCAGCTACGTGACTGAAAATATTTTGAACCAGATAATTGAAGGCAAGATAGTCAACCATGGAAAAGACGACAAAGGTGCAGCCATACTTGAGTTTGTCTCTGAATTTGAATCTACGGAGAATCCGAAGACCATGTGGAATAAGCCTTCCCACAGTGCTAGTGAGCATGGATCAACGCTTCTCCGCAGTTTTTTGCCAGGACGCGCCTTTCCATTTCCAAAGTCGCTATATGCAGTAGAGGACGCTCTTCGCTTTTTTTTAAAGGATGTACCAGATGCAACTGTTCTAGACTTTTTTGCGGGGTCCGGGACGACAGCTCACTCTATCATGCGCCTCAACAGACAAGACGGCGGTCGCCGCCAGTGTATCTCTATTACCAACAACGAGGTGGCAGCCGACGAACAATCCACCCTACGCAAGGCGGGCCATCGCCCAGGCGATCCCGATTGGGAGAAATGGGGTATCTGCGACTACATCACCAAGCCGCGCATTGCGACGGCCATCACGGGAAAAACGCCAGAAGGGAAAAACATCAACGGCGACTACAAATTCGCTGATAAGTTCCCTATGGCTGAAGGGTTCGAGGAAAATGCCGAGTTCTTCACACTGACCTATGAGACACCTGTATCTGTCAGCCACAATCGCGCGTTTTCGCGCATCGCGCCGCTCCTGTGGATGCGGGCGGGCAGCGCAGGAAAGAGAATCGACGCTATCCCAACTGAAGGTTGGGAGGTGACGGACACCTATGGCCTCTTAATTGATCTGGACAAGTCTGGTCGCTTCTGTGACGCCGTGAAGTTCAAAGCAAGCATTCGAAATGCCTATATCGTGACGGATGACGAGCGGCGCTTCCAATCAGTTGCGCGCCGTTTGCCCGATGGCGTGGAGCCGATTCGGCTCTATGAATCATATCTCACGAATTTTCGTTTTTCGATGGGACGCTGATCCATGAAATTTACCCTCAAGGATTATCAGGAAGACGCCGTCAAAGACGTTTTGACAAACCTCGAGAAGGCCCGCAAACGCTGGCACGAAGATGGTGACAAACATGCATTTTCGCTGACCGCAACCACAGGCGCTGGCAAAACCGTTATGGCTGCCGCCGTCTTCGAGGGCTTGTTCTACGGCAATGACGATTTTGATTTCGAACCTGACCCGAGCGCGGTGGTGATCTGGTTCAGCGACGATCCGTCGTTAAACGTGCAGTCGCGGTGGCGATTGCAAGAGGCGTCGGACAAGCTGACAGTTTCTGATCTCGTTACTATCGAGAATACCTTCAACCGGGACAAATTGGAGCCAGGTAAGGTCTATTTTCTGAATACACAAAAAATTGGCAAGAGCAGTCTTCTGGTGCGTGGACACGATCCCGATGATCCTGCCTTGGAAACTAGTTATGGTCAAAAGATCATGCCAGACATGCGGTCGTTTACGATCTGGGACATTATCCAGTGCACTATCGAAGATCCGAACCTGACGCTATATCTCGTACTAGACGAAGCCCATCGCGGCATGAGGGATGGCGGCAATTCCGGAACAAGCGGCAAGCCGACAATCGTCAAGCAACTTATCAACGGTACCGGTTCGGTTCCGGGTATCCCAATCGTTTTAGGTATTTCCGCAACTGTTCAGCGTTTTAACGATGCCGTGTCTGGAATGCAGGGGCGCGCTACCCTGCCCAACGTACTGGTGGACGCAAAAAAAGTTCAGGACTCGGGCCTTCTGAAAGACACAATCAATCTTGATGTGCCAGACGAGACAGGGGATTTTTCTACCGTCCTTTTGCGACGAGGAACGGACAAGCTTCGAGACATTTCGGATGCTTGGGCGGATTACGCAGAACAGCAGAACGATCCTGATACAGTGCTTCCACTCATGGTGCTGCAGGTTCCAAATTCACCGGATCGTGCAGAGGTAGGGAAGTGGCTGGACACCATCTTTGATCGCTGGCCGGAGCTTCCCCACAGCTGTGTTGCCAACGTATTGGGCGAACACAAGACGGAAACATTTGGAAGCCATTCAGTACCCTACATTTCGCCGGAACGTATTCAAGAGTCAGACTGGGTCCGCATCCTCGTTGCCAAAGATGCGATCAGCACTGGTTGGGACTGCCCACGCGCCGAGGTGATGGTTTCATTCCGCGCGGCAACGGACAAGACCCACATCACGCAGCTTCTGGGGCGCATGGTACGAACGCCACTTGCCCGCCGAATTCCAGGCAACGATCTGCTGAACTCAGTCGACTGCCTGCTGCCGCATTTCAACAAGTCATCGGTAGAAGCAGTTGTGGCTGCTCTCATCTCCGGAGGCGACGGTGGCGAAGAGCTTCCGGGCCGCCGCGTCCTCATAAACCCGGCGGAGATGAAACCGAACCCTGTAATTCCTGAAGAAGTGTGGCAGAAACTGCTTTCCTTGCCATCGCAAACCTTGCCAAAAAGGCAGGCCCGTCCGGTCAAGCGCCTGACAGCCTTGGCGCACGAACTTGCTGCTTATAACCTATTTGCCGACGCTGGGAAGATTGCACATGCAGAGATGCATAAGCTCCTAGACGGAGCACAGGTTCGATACGCTGGTGAAATTAGCAATGCTCGGAAGTCGGTTCTGAGTGTTGAGGGCATGACGGTTAAAACCGATGTTGAAACGAAGGCCGTGACCTTTGACGACTTTCTGGAGGATGCCGATTATGCCGTTATTGAAGATGTCTACAAACGCGCGGGCCGTTCCCTAAGCCCTGATCTTGCTACCACGTATGCCGAGCATTTGGCAGGCAAAGCGTCCGAGGACGAAGACCCGGAAGAAGCGTTGATCGATGCACACACTGTGATTGCTGCCATCGGGCTAGTACCCGCCATTACTTCAGACCTTGAAACAGCAGCTGAGAAGCTATCCAACAAATGGCTTGATGAACACCGCGTTGCAATCAAAAGCCTTTCGGATGAGCAACAGGAGATTTTCCGCCAGATCAGAGAAATGAGCAAGGAGCCGATGGACATTGATTTGGCGCGCCCAAACATGTGGTTACAGCCAACAATAGCGCGCGAAGCAAACGGAAAGGAAGTGGATCTGCCGCGCTTCCAGCAGCATATGCTTTGCGGCGAAGATGGCCTGTTCCCCATTGAGTTAGGGTCGTCATGGGAAGGGGTTGTCCTCAAGACTGAACTTGACCGAAAAGAAACAGTTGCTTGGTATCGAAACCCATCGCGAGCAAGCCAGGATTCGCTTGGCGTGACCTACGAGGATGGCGGCGAAGTAAAAATCGTGCGCCCTGACTTCATTTTCTTTGCCCTGTTGCCAGACGGAACCATCGCCGCTGACATTATCGACCCGCACGGCACTCAATTCGGTGATGCTCTTCCCAAATTGCGAGGTTTGGCGAGATATGCGGAGGCTAATAGCGGGGTTTATCGGCGCATTGAGGCCGTTGCCAAAGTTGGCGACACTTACCGAGTGCTTGATTTAATAGAGGCAGTGACACGCGCGGCGATATCTGACGCCACATCGGCGACCGAATTGTACCGTAGTAGCGCGGCGTCGAATTACGATACCACCACATAGGCACGCTGAATTGTTCACTTGTTGGTATTTTTGTTGGTATTCAGAAAAAGATGAAAATCTTTTCTAATTAATTTCAATGGTTTAATTATGTTTTGTGACGCCTCTTCTGGGCACCAAATGGCTTTTAGCCAGGTGCGGGATTTTCATAAATGAATTTGATGATTGCCAGAGTGCTGGCGCAATTGTCTTGCGGCAAGACGTGCGCATTTGCATGAATCCACTTTGTTGAGGGTTGCACTGGCGCATGATCGTGTCGGCCTTTTGCGTCAGACATCGATCGGGGAAAACCTAGTGCAGATTGGTTCAGGCGCAAAAGGGATTTGGCAGGGCGTCGCCGCAATCCGATGGAGAGAAACACCCTGCCTCCCATGCTGAAGATTGCGTGAATCTTTGTACGGCTAATTCCCGTACGCTTGACACGTACGTCTGTTTTCCCTACATAGTGTGCAAGGAAAATCGTCATGCTGTCGGATAAGATCGCATGTGAAGCTGAAAGGAGACGAGAATGTTGGCGTTTGAAGACACCACGGTGGCGGTCGATGAGCCCAAGAGCGCTCGCCTGGAAGCACGGACACAACCCTCTGTGAAAGACACAATCAACCGGGCAGCCACGCTCAATGGTGTCGATGTCAGCTCTTTTGTCGTCAGTGCGGCCTACAATGCCGCGCAATCGACGATCGAAGCACACAAGGTCACGGTGATTGAAAGTGAGGCGGACAGGAAGGCGTTTTTTGACGCTTTGGACAATCCGCCCAAACCGACTGATCGTTTGGTCGATGCCTTTGCATTGCGCAAGAAACTGATTGCGAATGCCGAGTAAAACGGACGATCAGCCACCCTTCAAAATTCAGCCGTTCGATCCAAAGGCCCATGATCGAACGGCTTTTTCCTGTGGCGTTCCGCAAATCGACAATTACCTGAAGTTGACCGCGAAAAAGGGCAGCAAAGCCGACATTGTGCGCGTCTGGGTGGTCGTGGACGCCGGCAACAAAATTGTCGGCTTCTACGGCATCAACATGCATGCCATTGATGTAAAGGACATGCCGCCGGCCTATCATGCAAAAGCCGGCAAGCACGGTTTTCTCCCTGCCGCGTTCATTGCAATGATCGGGGTCGATCAGACCCGGCAGGCGAACGGGATCGGCAGCGCACTGGTTGCAGACGCTGTGTGCCGCATCGCCCGCGTGTCTGAAGAGATCGGCACATGCGTCATCATCCTGGACGTATTCGATGATCGCGACGCTGACGCTGTCGCACGACGCAAGACCTACTATGAGACATTCGGGTTTTTGCCACTACCCGATCAACCGCTCCGTCTTTTCATGCCGGTTCGCACAGCGCGAAAACTGGCGGGCTGGTGATGGAAGAAGAGGAAGCATTTCAAGGCCACTCCCTTGCCGACCGCTAACCGCTTTTCTGCGCGCGCACGGACCGTGCACCGGACGAACCGGCAAGCACAATTCAAGCCCTCGAACTTTTGAAGGCCGAATGGTAACCGGGTCTTCAAATCAACGATCTGACCGTCATTGACCCGTTCATCATGGGTGGGCGCATCACACGCTTCAAGAGTGGATTCGGACCGGGTGAACGCCCGGCCCCAGATGGGGATATTCGCCGCTCATGCGCGTCGGCGAACATGGAGGGCCGGGCAAAGGAAATCATCAGATGGACTGAGATGGGCGAACTGGAGACGAAGGCAGCAGCCCTCGAAGAGGACCAGGGATTTCTTCACGCAAGCCGCGAGCGAAGCAATTGCGCGATATTGCGGCAGAAAAATAGGGAGTGTCATGAACTCTGCGTATCTGGTCTGGCCCATGCGGGTTTCAGATACGGTTACGCATTGATGCGCTCCTCGAACATAATGGCGAATTGATTTCTGGCTGCATACCACTCCCGAACATTCCGTCCGCTTTTCTCGAAGTTGCGGATTGCCAGTTAGATCAGCTTGGTTGCTGCCTCCTCGGTCGGGAACGAGTCCCGGGTCTTGATTGATTTGCGGATCACCCGATTCAGATTTTCTATGGCATTCGTCGTATATATGATTTTTCGGATCGCCGGATCAAACGCAAAAACGGTATCACCTCCTGCCATGCCCGCCGCCAGGCTGGGGCGATGGAGGCGTATTTGCCGGCCCATTTTTCCTCGAATGCATCCAGTTCAGCAGCGGCCTGATCGGGAGCGTTATTATTGCGGACCCTGTGGCGCAAAGGTGGCGCACGGACCCCAAATGCCAGAAGGCCCACCAAGGTCCATTCCGCGCAAATATCCAGATTTTTGCAGGAATATTGGTTGCGGGGGCAGGCAACTGCTTTGGTTGACTCTGCGCATCTTGAACTCTCTCGTCATTTCGCCACGCATTGCTCATCAGTCCGCCGCTCAAAATATCTCGTCATAGATGTCTTCGATGCGGCGGGCTTCTTCGTCGGTCAGTGCAGCAAGTTCTTTCTCCCGTGCACGATCCGAGAACTTGCCATTATTCTGAACCAGGAAGCGGAATAGCAGGTCAGACAAGCGATCCGGCATATCGACCAGCAAAGCAAGTCCGGTGCGGAACGCATCATAGCGTCGCAGGAATTCTGCTTCCTCGGGCAGGTCGTTCTCGATGGTCTTCTGGACGCACTCGAACAGAAATTCAGTCTGCGGTGTGGCGTCGAAATACCGGTAGAAATCGCCGGTTTCGTTCAAGACGCGGACATTGCCATTGTCGGTGGCCTGCCACTCGATGAAGGGCAACAACCGCGCCGAATAGTCCTCAAGAACGCAGCGATAATCATCAATGCGCTCGAAGATGGCGGCAGAGACAGGAAACACCACGCCGGTCGGGTTGAACCCGCGTTCGGTCAAAACGTGGTGGATCAGGTAGCGGTGCAGCCTGCCGTTACCGTCTTCGAACGGATGGATATAGACAAAGCCGAAGGCGAGCACCGATGCTGCCAGAACCGGATCGAGCTGCTGCACGATCTGCCGATCGAACGCAATCAGTCCGTCAACCATCCCGTCCAGGTCTTCATGGCGGGCGCTGATATGATCCGGGATTGGCATGCGGGTGTCACGGTCATGCTCCCCGACAAAGCCGCCATCGGTGCGCAGCCCGAGATGCACGAAACGGGCATCGCCGATGACGATGCGCTGCAATCGGAGCAACTCATCGAGATCGATCGGCTGCCTGCCGGCTACGCCGATGGCACGCCCCCATCGCTGGATACGATCCTGCGGCGGGCGCTCGCCCTCGATGGCAAAACTGGACTTCGAGTCCTTGCGCAGCAAAAAGGCCGCCATTCGGGCGAGCAGATCGCGCGGCACGGCTGCGACCACTTCCTGCGCCCGCGCCTGCAAATCCAATGCAATGAAGCGCTCCAGCGCTTCGGTACGAAACACCAGCGGGCAGAAGTCCGGTGTCCCCGGAAGATTGTTCTTCACGCGGTGACGCGATGATGTCTCGCCACTGCCGGCATATTGCTGTTTGCGATTGACGATTTCAACATATGCGCCGCGCTCGGCATCGGGAAGATCGAGCTGCTGTCCGGTGAGCCACTCATAAAGAAACCAAACGCGACGGGCATAGCTTCCGGTCGGGGTCGCCTTGACGATATCCTCGATCGGCTTCGCACCGGTTGTCAGGAACAGGCGCTTCAGGACGGCAAGGTCAAGTCCCTCGTACTTGAGCGCAAATGTGAGATGATCGTCGAGCGTGGCCTCCGGCGCATAGCGCGGTGTGTAGATACGCCAGCCGCCTTCGTCGGTGATCCTGTGATGTTCTCCGGTGGCGCTTAGCGTGCGCGGCAGGGGCACCTGCAGAGCGTAGGCATCGATAAGCGCAGCATATCCCGCCGGCGTTCCCCTTTCCGGGAGCCGCTGCTCGTGAAAAACCGTAACCGGCCCTGAAAAACGATTCTGAGTGCTCATATCGATGACAAACTCGTTCCCACGGCATCGAGGCAAGCCCTAGCTCAGCATCTCTGTGAAAAACGATTCCTTTTCATGAATAATTATAACACAGAACATATTTCATGAAAAACAATACTTATTGGGTAAGATTCCTGAAAACCAAGATATCCCGCAGCTACTCAGTACACGCCGTATTTCCCGCAAAAACGCCAAAACCGGCAGTTAGACTGACTTAGCGAGCATAGTTGCCTACAGGCTACCCGCGAGCACCAGTCCGCTGACTGGCCAGAGGCCTATGAATAGATGCGCCACCAGCTGACCAACCGCGTCGGTCAGCCCCCACACCCTGAAACAACGCTTCTATGGGCTAGCCCGCATATCTCACCGAAGGAGGTGCATCGGCCCCAGATTTCTGATAAAGTTCTTTTGCAACAAAGACTTGTCAGAATTCAGGATGAGGTCCGGTTCAAGCACATTGCAACTCCAATCAGATCGAATTTGAAGGCTTTGGCGGCCACAAGTTGTCGCTGCTTTTGATGGCGGAGCGATAACCTCGGACGCCGGCGCCTTGCTGCTGCGCCACGTCGACAAGGCGATTGGCCTGTTCGACCGGGTCGCATCCTGCTTTGTCAATCACCGCAATCCAGATCTTAGCGTTCAATGCGGGCACAGGTTGGTTGCACAGCGCATCTCGGCAATCGCATTGGGATACGAGGACGTTGACGATCACGACACCCTTCGCAACGATTCGGTCCTGGCGCTGTCTTCGCGCTGAAGCGAACCCATCTGGAAGACGGGGGTTTGAACCAAAGCGTGGATACTAAAACCCTTTTTCTTCAGCTTTCAATCTGCATCATGGGAACAATCAAACGCCCGGCAGCATTTCTGTCAGCAGGTTTACAAAAGCTGGACCTGCGTTTGAACTGACAACAATTGCTTGGGTGCAAAAAGCGCCACTGATTTTCTATTACGGTGACGCTTCACCAAATCCCGCTATCTCTCAGGCTCTCAACCTGCTGCGTGGCAACAGTTACGCGCCCGGCAAGTTTTCCTTCAGAAGAGTCAAACTGGCTGAATTGGAATTGATCTGACGAAAGTTTCGCTGGAACGCGCAAATTCAGCAATGCGTTGCCGCAATTTTCCGAGTTCCTTCAAATTGACTGCAAGTGCTTAATCCCATGTTTGCCCCTGATGGGTACGCTGGGCGCGTAATGTTAAAGGCTGAACCGAGTGAACGGCCAGGTGACCACCAACAAAGTACACAAGCTAACACCCAGGCGCTTGGGTCGGCCGAGCGCCGATGACAGGGCACTTGCCCTGCGCAAGCGTTTTGCGAAGTCCTACCCTTCAAGTGCTTCCAAATGGTGGTCCTGGGGTTTCCTAAGAATGGTCCTTAAGGTCTGTGTGATCGGGCTTGCCATAGGCTGGTTTCTGGGGACAAGCCCTTGGCCATTGAAGACCACCCTAAGGCACTACGGAGCTGCACCGAACTGTGACTTCGCCAGAATGGTTGGCCTTGCACCAGCGAGCGTGGGGCAGCCAGGATATTGGAACAGGCATGATGCCGATAATGATGGCATTGCCTGTGAACCCTATCATGGTTGGCGACCAGAAAAATTGCGGTGATGTTTTTCTGACCCCTTCCAATTCTTTGGCTTTGAGCAGCAAAGCAGTCAGCGCACCTTTGATACCCACGAAATAAAAAGGGATTTAGCAAAGCGTCATCTATGGACGCCCCCCTGATTGCAAGTGTTTTTTGACGTTTTT
>TARA_R110001599_G_scaffold138600_1_pt1 | contig 22843 bp, 19 predicted proteins | sample TARA_R110001599 | Tara Oceans TARA_R110001599 (sample SAMEA4398360) | marine metagenome | biome: Polar Biome; feature: [MES] marine water layer (ENVO:01000295) within the mesopelagic zone...; material: water (ENVO:00002006), including particulate matter (ENVO:01000060) such...
CAAAACCCCGCCAAAATATGACGGGGTTTGTCAGCAGTCTGACCGCCCGAAAAACGGGCGGTTTTTAAAATATCCAAACGATCATGCGCGGTAATTAGTGCGGCAAATTCCGCTCGCTGGGCAATTGCAACATGCGGCCCATCAGGTAATCGACATCATCGGAATCAAATTCAACTCCAAGATCACCATACTGCGTCAAGACCCGCTCAATCATCCGGCGTGAATAACGTTCACGATCACGTTCGCCGCCATCCAAATCGGTTTCATGCGCAACTTCCACTGCCGCCCGGACCCCCGGGAAGAAATGGGCAGGCATTTCAGCTTTGTTGTAAATCGCCTCAAACCCGAACGGACCACTGTCATGGATCAGAATACGGGTATTGATCAGCGACACCCCCGCACGTCGCGCCAATGCCGCTTCAAAGAACGCAACATCACCCATGCAAAGCGCGCGCAAGATCAAGCCACTGGTCAAACGATTATTGGTATGAAGATGCTCGACCAGCACTTCAACGTCGCGTTCTTCCGCCCCCTCGCCCAAAAGGCCGATCGTGGCACTTTCCTGTGACTGGGTCATCACCGCATTGACGATCCCTTCGGGGATATGACCGCGCGAAATCAGTTCGGACCGCATGCGATCCGATACCAGGGTCACCAGCCGTTCGGCAATCGTGATTGGCAGATGATTGCGTTCAATCATCGGTTTTTGAATGCGTTCGTTCTCGCCGAAATCATCGACCACTTTTTGCAACAAATGTTCGCTGAGTTCAGCACCGTCATTTGATATCAAATCGACCATGACATCTTCATGACCGATATCCACCAGGGTCGCAGAAACAATTTCCGACACATGCGGGCGTGATGCAATAGCACGCTGTTTCTCAACACTGTCGGCATTATCGCCGATGATATCAACCAGATCCTCGTCATTCAGAACTTCTGAAAACTTCAGGACCGGCAGGGCCACATCATCAACATCGCGCGCCAAAGTGGCGGCAACGTCATGTGGCACCAAAGGTGTTTGTTTCAAGTTCTTGGCCAACGCCTTGCGCACACGCACTTCGGCGTCACGCACCATCAGGCGAAAGATATCCTCCGCAAGAATACGCTCACTGTCGCTGAGAGTATCAGCGGTAAATTCACGACTGATTTTATCAGCCGTTTCAGCACGATTCTTCCCGGACGGATCCTGAATCAGATTGCTAAGATCTTCTTTGGTTATACGCGGCAATGGAGCTCTCCCGGCACGCTAAGCAATCGGCTGCCAACCATTCGTATATCTTTATACACTGTAGACCCGATTGACTAAACGCAAATTATTATAAGCCTGCATGTGCTAGATGTCGTGTCGAATTCGGGAAACTCAACAGTAAGCCCATATTTTTTAACGAAAAGCGAATTTTCGGTCCTGTTTGTGTTTTTCAGTTCACTTGATGAGCAACCAACGACACAATGCAGTGGGGACCACCACGACAGACCAAGAGAGGCCCGCGATATGAATTTAACCAAAACGCTTACCCTCGCCGCAACCATTGCCATGATCGCTATTGCTCCCGCAATGGCTGGTGATGCTGAAAAAGGCGAAAAAGTCTTCAAAAAATGCGCTGCCTGCCACAGCATCGAGGCTGGCAAAAACAAAGTTGGCCCATCGCTTGCCGGTGTCATCGGCAAAAACTGTGGCCATGTCGAAGACTTCAAATACGGCAAAGGCTATCAGGCTGCTTGCGAAAAAGGCTTCACAATTGATGAAGCTTTCCTGACCGAATATCTTCAGGATCCATCAGCTAAACTCAGCGAAATCGCAGGCTCCAAAGAACGCTCGAAAATGTCCTTCAAGCTGAAAAAGGACGACCAAATTGCTGATGTTATCGAATACCTGAAAGCAAACTAATCCCCCTTTCAGGCGCGATATCATATCAAAACGGCCGGTGCGAATGCATCGGCCGTTTCATTTTACGCAATTACAAATGAGATCTCAGGCGCGCACACGCCGCCGTCCAAGTTCCTCGGTCAAGGCGCGTATCTGATCTTCGACCCGGATATCGATGGTCGATGTCACTTCCAGTTCCCGGTCTTCATAAACATCACGATCAGGATATTTTTCCTGCCAGGCCGTAATCGCCACGTCGCGTTCGCGCACCAGAAATTCGATCATCGGACGATACAGCATGATTATTCCGGAAATCCACCGATTAACCGGCCAGGAAGGCTGTGCGTGATCAATGATGAAGTTTTCCAGCATCCGGATCACGGTATCGCCGTCGTACCAGACCTCGCCTGTGACCCAGCGATTTGTCGTAAACAAACGCTGGGCAAAACCAAATTCATCCATGGAAACCGCAATCAAATGCGACAGCGCATCATTGGGGCCCTCGGGGAATTCAAACCCATCTATGGGCAGGGGCTTGGAACCTTCGGGCATGCCACGCGGACGCAGAAAAGTATGGAAATGACCATGCTCTTTCCAGTCTCGCTGCTCGTCCTTGGGGTGGGCGTGATAATAAAACTGGGCATGCGAATTACGGTCATACACATCCCCTTCGGGATAATGAGACCATTCGAAAAAGGAACCGCCCGTCTTGATCAGTTCACCGACAATATTGTCGCCGGTAAGCGTCAGTACCCGGTGGCATTCCATAACATCGCGCCCTGCGGCAAGCATGCGTTCAAGCCGTCCTGTCGGATACGATGTCCAGTCAATTGTAAATTCGGTCATTCCAATACCAGTTATCGTGCGATTCAGAACCTTCCCACAAAGGCAAAATACCCCATCCTCAGAGTCCCGCCAATCAGGCCCGATCAAGAATTAGTGATTTAGTCAAAATGTGCAAGCATCGCCCATCAATGGAAGGGTGCTTCGTACATCAACCTGAAACCGATCAGGATATGCTGTGTGTGCTCAGCACGTCCATGACGCGCCGCCGGGCGGCAAACACCGCATCCCCGATCATCCCACGATCCACCCTTTACAATCCGGTATCCCGGTTGCGAACTGCTTGATGTCCATTCAAACACCTGACCCGCACCGTCATAAAGCCCATAGGGGCCCGCATTGAACTGGCCAACCGGCATGGTTTCAAACGGTCCGCGATCTGCACTGTTAAGCTGATTGGGATCATAGATATTGCCCCACGGGTAAAATGTCCCATCCGGCCCCCGCACGGCCTTTTCCCAATAATGTTCCGGCGGCAGGCGCCACCTCATACCGGTTTTCTCGCGAAGCCATTGGGCATATGCCTGTGCATCACGCCAGGACACCAGCACCACAGGATGGTTTCCCTTGCCGCGCGGCGGCGTATCGCCTTTCCACGCAAACGGGCGCGTTGCGTCATATCCGTATATCAGACCAAGGCTTTCCCAATCTTCCGAGGTGATATCAGGCGATGCATACCCGGTATCGCGGATAAATGCTGCGTATTGGTCATTGGTAACCGGGGTGGTCATTATAAAATAGGTCGGCAAATAGATATGCCATTTATCAATTTCAACATCGTACCAACGATTGCGACGACTGATATCATGACCATAGACATGTTCGTCGATCTGATAGGCATATTGCCGCTCGACACTGTCCGATCCTTGGAAAAACCAGCCCCCTGGAACCTCTGCCACATCAGGGATCGGCACATTTTCTGTTTGGGCCATCGCGGAATATTGCAACGACATTGCAATAAGAACGCCCGCAACGCCTCTTTCCATCATTTGCCAGTGCTGTTTTATCATTGCCTTCCCTGGTCTCTGTGGTGGCGGTTCTCACGGTTTATTCAACCCCGCGCCTTGCCCCGATACCTTTGTCCCTGATTTTTTAAATGTGCAAATTTGAACGGTTTTTCAATTGCTTTGCTAACAAAGCACAAAAATTCACGAACAACCAAATTCAAATATCGTTTGCCGTCACAATCTTTTCATCAACCGCTTCACACGGCGGTCTCACACAACAGTGAAACCATGTGACGTACCAGGGCAAATGATTTGGCGCATATTGGCCTCCGGTCGGACGACAAATCGACAAACGTCCGGGCAATCGGATCGACATAAACAGTTTTTCAGTGAGGCAACCAATGTCTAAAAAATCAGCTACCTTCATGCATAAATCCCTGATCCCCGCGATTGCCATTGGCGCAGGGCTTGCCATGGCTGCCCCGATGGCAATGGCCGCACCGCTGCCATCGCCAACTGCCGAAGTCGCCACCTGTACGGCAAATCCCTGTGCGGCAAACCCGTGCGCTGCAAACCCGTGCGCTGCAAACCCATGTGCTGCAAATCCTTGTGCGGCGAAAAAAATCGTCAATCCATGCAGCCCATGCGCCGCAAATCCTTGTGCTGCGGCCAATCCTTGCGCGGCAAACCCATGTGCTGCAAACCCCTGTGCGGCCAAATAACCCGTCACATCAAATTATTGCGTCAAACAAAATGGGCAGTGCCATTCGGCACTGCCCATTTTCATTTGTCTGTCTTGGTCCGTCTGAATTTATCAGTTGGCCTTAACCGGGATCAGTCGCGCACCACCATCACCGAACAATCGGCATGCCGGACAACACGTGCCGCATTCGGCCCCAAAAGGTAATCCTTCAATTCCGGGCGATGTGCCCCGATAACGATCAGATCGCATCCAGTCTTTTTTGCCATTTTCAGGATCACTTCATAAACCGTTCCCTGGCCGATGATATGCTGAACCTTAATGTCAGACGGAATATGTTCGGTCACGAAGGCGTGCAGTTTTTCATTATAGGCCTCAAGAATCTTTTTCTCGTAACCTTTGGGAAAAAACTGCCCGACCATCGACATCCCAACCGTAGGAACCACGGTTAAAACATGAAGACGCGCGCCAAATGTCTGGGCTTCCTTGACCGCAACCGGAATCGCCTTTTTCCAAGACGATTCATGATCAAGATCCACTGTAACCAGAATATCCTTAAACATGGACTTGGCCCTCCTTAAGCCGGTTCAGCACGGCGACGTCGGCGTTGCAACACGATGATCGCCCCCAGCAAAATGAATGCCGGGATATAGAACACCTCTTTGGGCATACGGTCGGCGGCAACTTTGATCGCGGTGATTTCAAAATCAAAATCAAGCCCCGCTTTCTCGGCCGGGCCGCCAAACACCAGATCATCAATAAAGACCTTGCCGTCTTCATTACGAATGACGATGCCCGCGTTATACAGACGATCATCACCCGATGCAGCCGGCCCCAAAGGCAACATCACCGATTTGGCAATATCCTCGCCCTCCAGGTTCATGCCTTCAACATCCAAAAGAATGCTGGTGTCTGCTGGCATGGCTGCCGCTTTTTCAACGATAGCGGTCGCTGGCAGGTTTTCATAAGGCGGCTCGATCATGTCGAGCCAGAAACCCGGACGGAACAGCGTAAACGCGATCAACAAAAGTGCCGCACTTTCCCACAATTTTGACCGGGCAAAGAAATAGCCCTGTGTCGCTGCGGCAAAGATCAGCATGGCGATAATCGATATTGTGATCACCACCACCACGTCTATCGGATGATCCAGACCAATCATCAGAAGCTGAGTATTAAACAGGAACAGGAACGGCAGAACGGCGGTCCGCATCGAATAGAAGAATGCAACAAAACCGGTCTTCATCGGATCGGCCCCCGATATCGCTGCCGCGGCAAAGGATGCAAGCCCCACCGGCGGGGTGACATCGGCCATGATCCCGAAATAGAACACAAACAGATGCACCGCGATCAACGGTACAATCAGGCCGTTTTCGGCACCAAGCTCCACAATCACCGGCGCCATCAGGCTCGACACCACGATATAGTTCGCCGTCGTCGGAAGCCCCATACCAAGGATCAGGCTGATTACGGCGGTAAAGATCAGGATCAGCATAAGATTGCCGCCCGAAATCAGTTCGACGAATTCAACCATCACCTGACCGATACCGGTCAGCGATACAGTACCAACAATGATCCCGGCCGCAGCCGTTGCCACACCAATACCGATCATGTTGCGTGCCCCGGTCGCAAAACCGTCAATCACATCGGCCACACCACCGCGAAGCTCGCTCATATAATCGGGCTGCTTGCGGAAGAACGCCTTGATCGGGCGCTGGGTCAGCATGATAAAGATCATCAAAACCGTCGCCCAAAAGGCCGAAAGCCCCGGTGATTTCAACTCGATCATCAAGAACCAGACCAGCACAACAACCGGCAACAGGAAATGCAAACCGGCCTTGGCCGTTTCACCCAATTCCGGCAGTTTCACCACCGGCTGATTGGGGTCGTCCAATTCAAGATCGGGGAATTTCGCCCCATAATAAAGACCGGCAATATACACCAGCGCACATTCAATGGCGACGATCCAGCCAACCGCATTTCCAAACAATTGTTTCTGGAAGATGATGGCGTAATAGATCACACCCGACAAAACCACCAGCGACAGAACGAATAGCAACGACCGCATCAAGGTCTGGCCAAGCGTCGATTGATGAAGCTTTGGCAGCCCCTGCATATTGGCTTTCAGCGCCTCAAGATGGACGATATAGATCAGCGCAATATAGGAAATAGTCGCTGGCAAAAAGGCATGCTTGATGACTTCCGGATATGGAATGCCGACATATTCAACCATCAAAAAGGCCGCAGCCCCCATGACAGGTGGCATGATCTGACCATTGACCGAGGAAGCAACTTCCACCGCCCCGGCCTTCTCTCCCGAGAAACCGACACGCTTCATCAACGGAATGGTGAAAGTCCCGGTGGTCACCACATTGGCAATCGACGAACCGGAAATAAGCCCGGTCATCGCCGATGACAAAACAGCGGCCTTTGCCGGACCGCCCCGCATGTGACCAAGGGCGGCAAACGCCACCTTGATGAAATAATTGCCTGCCCCGGCTTTATCAAGCAACGAGCCAAACAGAACAAACAGGAAGACAAAGCTTGTCGAAACGCCCAGTGCAATCCCGAAGACGCCTTCGGTCGTGATCCACTGATGCGACATTGCCTTGGAAAAACTGGCCCCGGCCCATTGCAGAACCTCGGGCACCCAGGGGGCATTGCCAAAGAACACATAGGCCAGAAACAACATCGCCACCACCATCAAAGGCGGGCCAAGCGCACGGCGCGTTGCTTCTAGCAAAAGGACAAGACCGAGACCCGCAACCGCCAGATCCTGCGTAATCGGCAGACCAGGACGCGATGCAAGATCACGGTAAAAGATATAAATATAAAGCGCACAAAATGCACCAATCGACGCCAGGACCCAATCAATAATCGGGACAGAGTTCCGTGGCGAACTCTTAAAGGCCGGATAGGCCATAAACGCCAGGAATATGGCAAACGCCAGGTGGATAGACCGTGCTTCGGTCGAATTGAAAACAGCAAAATTAACGACATAAGGCAGCGGTGAAGCCAGCCAAAGCTGGAACAGCGACCAGGCAACAGCAACATACAGCAAAATACGCGCTGTCGTGCCGGTCGGCTGGCGCGCACCGGTATCATTTTCCGCAATCAGATCCTGAAGATCCTGGTCCGATGGACCTTGTATCGCGCTTTTATCGTCGGTCATTGTAAACTCCCGGTCTAAACGGAGCCTTTGTTTCGGACTGCCCAGAAACAAAAAACCTCCGCAGACACTTACCCGGTCACCTACGGAGCATATTTTGACACATCATTGTGTGCCATTTTATCAAATTTTTAGATGCCCCAAGGCGCAAGAAAACAAAACGGGAGGCTGAAAAGCCCCCCGTTTCAGCCCGTATTACATCAGGCCGGCTTCTTTGTAGTATTTCGCGGCACCGTCATGCAGCGGTGCGGAAAGGCCATCTTTGACCATTTCTTCTTTGACGAGGTTCGCAAAAGCCGGATGCAGCTTTTTGAAATCGTCGAAGTTTTCAAACACTGCTTTCACAACGTTGTAAACGACGTCCGCATCGGTTTTGGTCGATGATACAAAAGTCGCACCAACACCAAAGGTTTTGACATCGTCCGGATTGCCGCGATACATGCCGCCCGGAATGGTGGCCACACGGTAATACGGATTATCAGCAACCAGTTTATCGATTTCAGGACCGGAAACTTCGACCAGAACCGAATCACAGGCCGTGGTGGCTTCCTGGATCGAACCGGACGGATGGCCAACGGTATAGATCATGGCATCGATTTTATTATCGCAAAGTGCCTGGGACTGTTCGGCTGGCTTCAGTTCGGATGCCAGTGCGAAATCATCCAGGGTCCAACCCTTGGCGTTCATCACGATGTCCATGGTATCGCGCTGACCCGAACCCGGGTTACCGATATTCACGCGTTTGCCTTTAAGGTCATCAAAGGTTTTGATGCCGGAATCTGCACGGGCAACAACGGTGAACGGTTCAGGATGGATCGAAAAGACGGCGCGCAATTCAGGGAACGGACCGACTTCCTTAAATGCTTTTTCACCATGCAGCGCATAATACTGAACGTCAGACTGGGCAACGCCCAGATCCAGCTCGCCCGAACGGATGGTGTTGATGTTGTAAGACGAACCACCCGTGGATTCGACCGAGCAACGAATACCATGCGTTTTACGGTCTTTGTTGACCAGACGGCAAATTGCGCCACCCGTCGGATAGTAAACGCCCGTTACGCCACCGGTACCGATGGTGATAAAACGGTTTTCCTGTGCCGACGCCTGACCGGCGAACAGCGACGCACCTGCCAGCGTGACAATGGCACCCGCTACAGCAATAAGTTTCTTCATAAGGATTAGCTCCCTTTACACCCTGTTATAGAGTTTTCAACTGCACCGGAAAGGCGCAGCAGAAAAATATGGAAACATCAGATAAACCAGATGCTTCGGCGATGGGATTATACTGATGGACACCATGAATTGGAACCCTATAACCCCGAAACCTCCCACTACTTTTTTTGGGCTTGCCCCAAAAGTAAACGGTCTGTTTTCATTGGCACGCCACAGCTTACCACTGCGGTTGCATGATCTTTCGTGCCTGATCGCCGGTCGCAATTGAACGACCCATAAGATGCGCACCCTCGCGCGCCTGAACGATCAAAGCAGCATTATCGACCGCACACGAACGGTCAACCAAAAGATGATTATTCTCAAATCCAATACGCGCATGGCCGCCCAATCCGGCCCCGGTCAGGACACAGGCATTTTCAAATGCACCAAACGCACACAACATCCATTCCGACACAAACGGTGATGTATCAAGATAGGGCAAAAGATCTTTGGGATCAGACACCTGCCCCGCAGTATATCGGCCCAGAACATAAAGAACCGGCAATTTTTCCCCCGGGATAACGCCATCACTCACCAGTTGATTGAACCGGGTGACGTCTTCCGGCGCATACAAAATGAATTGCGGTGCAATTTTTGCTTCACGCATAAAGGCAAAGAATTTCTGCAATTCATTCATATTGGCATTATCTGGTGCGATTTCACGTACCGCAATTGAAACGGCTTCGGGCACCAGCCCCCGGATCATCGCCATCTGGTCTTGGGCGCTAAACATGCCGACGGCTTCGCTGGTGACCTGCAACACCATGTCATCACCAACCGCATTACGAACCTCAGACAGCATTTCACGATATCGACCAACATCGATGCTGTGCTTCTGATCCTCATCACGGACATGCAAATGCATCATTGCCGCACCCGCCGCTTGGCATTTGGCGGCCTCGTGCGCCAATTCGGCCGGGGTGATCGGAATATTGGGCAGATCGGCCTTGGTCTTGCGCGCACCATTGGGGGCCGATGCGATCAAAAACGGGGTGTCGCCATATGACATTATGAAAGCCCCTCGGCGGTAAACACGTCGTTCATCGCCAATTCAAACAGATCAATGATCTTTGCAACGTCATCCTCGGTTACGATAAACGGTGGCGCAAACAGCACATGATCACCGCGCACCCCGTCAATCGTTCCGCCCATCGGATAGGCCATCAATCCGCGGGCAAAGGCGGCCTTTTTGATCTTGGCGTTGATCTTGCGCGCCGGATCGAAAACCTCTTTGGTTTCGCGGTCCGCCACCAGTTCAACCCCACGGAACAGGCCCCGCCCGCGAATATCACCCACAAACGGATGCTGCCCGAACCGGTCGTGCAATCCATCGGCCAACAATTCCCCCTGTTTGACGACATTGGTCAAAAGGTCACGTTCGCGAATGGTCCGCTGGGCCGCAAGGGCGGCCGCACAGGCAGTTGCATGCCCCTGATAGGTATGGCCATGCTGGAAAAAGCCTGATCCACTGGCAATTGCATCATCGATTTTCTGTGATACCAAAACGGCACCGATCGGCTGATACCCGGCACCAAGCCCCTTGGCGACGGTTTGCAAATCGCCCGAAATGCCTTCCTGTTCGATTGCATGCAGGGTGCCTGTCCGGCCCATGCCGCACATGACTTCATCCAAAATCAGAAGCACGCCATACTGATCGCAAATCTCGCGGATACGTTTGAAATATCCCGGCACCGGTGCCACCGCCCCGGATGTCGCACCGACCACCGGCTCGGCGACAAAGGCGGCAACGCTGCCTGCGCCAAGTTCAAGGATCGCGGCTTCCAACTCGTTGGCAACGCGAAGCCCATATGCCACGTCAGTTTCGCCCGGCAACTGATCACGATACGCGTAACATGGCGCGATATGGCTTGCGTTAATCAATAACGGTTCAAACTGTTGACGGCGCCACATATTGCCCCCAACCGACAACGCGCCCAGCGTATTGCCATGATAGGACTGGCGGCGTGCGATAACGTATTTGCGATCCGGCTGCCCGATCTCCAGGAAATATTGCCGCGCCATTTTAAGCGATGCCTCAATCGCCTCGGACCCACCCGATACGAAATACGCCTTGGCAATGCCTTCTGGCGCATGGGCAACAAGGTCATCGGCCAATTCTTCCATCGCATCGGATGAAAAGAATCCCGAATGCGCATAGGCAATCTGATCAATCTGGGCATGCATGGCCGCACGCACCGCCGGATCGGAATGCCCAAGGCACGACACCGCCGCCCCGCCACAGGCATCAAGGTAACGTTTGCCCTGCGCGTCGGTAATGTAAATGCCATCGCCCGATACGGCACGCGGTGGCTGGGTCAGACTGTTGCGATGTAAAACATGTGACTTCATGATCGATTGTTCCGTTTGGGACCGGAGTCCTGCCAGTAAGTGTCAAAAACTGAAAGCTGCTTTTCGGCGACTGCGATCTGTTGCAGGGCCGTCTCGCCACCACGCGCCACCAACAGCGTTACCAACGCCTGCATGACTGAAACCGCAGCAGTAAAACTTTGAAAGAAGGACGGGGATGCATCCGAGACCACCAGATTGACGCTGGCATGACGCGCAATCGGCGACACATCTGAATCCGTGACATTAATGATCGTGGATTTTTGCGCCAGCGCATAGTCAACCATCTGCAACGTGTCGTTGGTATAAGGACTAAGGCAAACCGCCAACATGACATCACGCCGTCCCATGCCACGCAACTGGTCGCCAAATGTGCCCGCAGCACCATCAACCAGGGTCAAATTGTCCCCAAACAGCCGATAGGCATAGGCAAACTGGAACGCCGCAGGAAATGCCCCGCGCCGACCCAGCACAAAAACCCGGCGCGCGCCTTCGATATGGGCACAGGCCGCAATCAGGGCCGCGCGCATTTCCGGGCTGTATGACCGCGCAAGATTGCCATGTTCCTGATCCAGAATTTCGTCAATCAGCGCATTTTCATCACCCGAAACCACATCGCCGTGGTTCATTGTCATTTCACCGGCAACACCGCGGTGCTGCAACTGGCGGGCGCGCCCTGCATAACTTGCGGGCATGTCTCGCAGTCGATTTTGATACCCAAGGCGAAATTCCTGATACCCGTCGATCCCAATGGTTTTCATAAGCCGAACAATGGTACTGGGCGGCACATCCGCTGATAGGGCAAGGGCACGCATCGATTTCAGGGCCACGTCATCGGGGTGATCAAGCATATAACGCGCCACCCGCTGCAATTGCGGACTCATCGCGCCATATTCGGCGATCAACCTTTCCCGCAAGTCAGTATAAGCCCCCATCGGCTTCTAAGCTCCCTGTCTTCTTTGCAAAATTACGCCATAGAAAGCCGCATGAAACAACAAATGTTTCAACAAACTCAAAAATGAAACATTTGTTTCCGTTATCGTTTCATCTTACCGTCCGTTTTGACAGTTAAAATCCCTGAAAAACAGTCATTCACATGACGTTTCCCAAGGATTTCTCCTTTCCAAAAAGGACCCGCTTTGTTTCATTATCCCAATTTTCAATCGCGCCATAATTTCATTCAACAACGAATCGGCCCTGAAATCTGGCGCTGATATTCCGAGGATGCAGGATATGAAATGCTTTATCTTCCCCGGCATGATGCAATGTTCAGGGCACCAGGAAAAGCCGCCCATCTGGTTAATCGGCGGCGACAGAAACCTGTGTCGGTGCCGTATATGCCCCGATTGTCGCCTTTCGCAACTGGGTCATTTCCTGCATCGCCGCAATTGATGGCACCCGCCCAGAATAATCGGCACATCGCGGACCAACCCCCGCAAAGTCGAAATTGCGTTCAATGGTTTGGCCTGCAATTGGGAAAAAACATGGACTTGTACGAAAAAACTGTAACAATACCTGCATCGCGGCAGGAACTTTTACGTTTCATATAAATTCAAAAAATGCACCCGCGATTGGGACTGGGCACCTATTGATAAGGTGGCCAATGAATAATCTACTCATCGATGCTTTGGCGCAGACAACTGCGGGCATCGCTCTTTTTGACAGCAATGAACGGATCATTTACGCGAACCCGGCATGGGAACAGCTGATCACCGGCATTGCGGAAGAAGACCTTCAGTTCTGCGAGACAGAGCTGAAAGACGGCGGCATGATTTCCGTATGCTTTATCAAAACACAGGCTGAAGTCGCACATCCGATTGCGCTTCCGGCATCGGCCAATGATGCCAAAATCGGCACCGTGATCATTGCCGATGACAGCGAAAGCAACCGTATGGTCGCACGCCGCATCCTCCAATCCGAGGGATATGGCATTGTCGAAGCCAGCAACGGTCAATCCGTTTTGAATATGCTGCGTCGCGGTGTAACTGCCGATCTGATCCTGATGGATATCGAAATGCCTGATATGGATGGGCTGCACACCACGCGCCGCATTCGCCATATGCCCGGCCCCGTCGCCCAAACCCCAATCATCGCCCTTTCGGCCCATCAGTCACGCGATTGGAATGTGATTGCCCGACAATCCGGTGTTGATGAATTCATCAACAAACCGATCCAACGCACCAAACTGCTTGATACCATTCGCGAATTGATCAACCGTGCGCCCGACAAATCCGCAACCGGATCAACCAACGGCACACATCTTTCCCCGCCACCGGTCCTGCGGCCCAGGGGGGCACGCATCAGCCGCCCCGCACGCCTCGATCTGCCCTCCAGGGCGGTACTTGATATCAAAGCCCTCGAACAACTCTATGTCGATGCCGGGGACGAAGGCGCATCTTGCGGGATTGAACTGTTCATCAATGAAACCGAAACTCGGTTGGTCAAAATTGACAACGCCCTGTCCGAAGATGATCTGGCGACCGTGCGCGACGAGGTCCATGTCCTCAAAAGCACCTCGGGCACCTTTGGTCTGCGTCAACTTTCAGAACTGTGCGAAATCACACAAAACTTCTTTGAAGATGATGACATCAACGAAGACCGCATTCTGGCAACGTCCCAACAGGTCGTGCAACTGGCCCCCAAGGCACTGAAAGCCCTTAACCTTTATCGTCGTTCCCGCGAATGGGCCCGAACCGGCGCCTAAAAGATACCCGCTTTTATATCCTTCGCAGCCGCAGATGCATCGCCCACCTGCCCCTGCCAAAGGCGCCAAACCATTAACGCCCAAAGACACAGGGCCATATCCGGCGCCTTGCCACTTATGGCAGCCTGCCAATATGCCGCCCGCCGGGTGCCCGTAACCGGCAAATCGGCAAACAGCCCGTCACATATCTGCAGCCCGCTTCCCCATAACAACGGCCCAACCTTTGCCAGCCACATCGCGGCCGGCGGGTTAAAGCCAACCTTGGATGCGCGCAAATATCCATCGGGTAACATCGGTTCTATCGCCGCCCGCCACACAGATTTCCCGCCACCACGCAGATGCATCTTAGGCGCGATACGCCGGGCAATGTCGATCACATCACGGGCCAATAACGGCACCCGATATTCCACACCATGGGCCATCCCGCATCGATCCGACATTGCCAACTGATTACCGGGCAATGTCACCCTTTGATCAAACGCCATCATCTGGCCCGGCAAATCTCCATACGGATCACCATATTTGCCACCGTACGCACCACCGTTCGGGTCCCACTCGGGTATCTGCAATGCCGCCCCAAGCTCCGGCACAGCGCAACGGTTATTCCAATACTTAAAAGCCGGATCATCATCCGCCGTTGCCCCATACACAAACCGCGAAGCCCCGCGTGGCAAATGCGCGCCAAGATGCTTTGCCACCATACGCCGGGCAAAGGCGGGCACATGGTGCCATAACTGAAACAACCGCGCCGCCTGATAGCGCGGATAGCCGCCAAACAACTCGTCCCCGCCGTCCCCAGCCAAACAGATCGGCACATGCCGCGAGACACCACGCCCCAATGCCTGCATCAAAACCACCGACGGATTACCAAAAGGCGCCCCAAACCCCGTCAGGGCCTCTTGCAAATGGGCCAGAATTTCGTCGCCCGTCTGGGGTGCTGGCACAATATGCAACTCCATCCCAAGATAATCGGCCAGTTGCCGTGCTCGCGGCGTTTCATCCATCGCCGCACTGTCAAACTGCATAACAAATCCGGGCGGCGGTTTTTGGCCACGCCCCCGCGCAATATCACAGGCTATCGCAGCAATCCCGCCACTATCCATCCCGCCCGACATCAACGCCCCAACATCCCGATCCGCATCCATCGCATCGGCCACCGATTGACGAACAGCACGGCGCAAAGCCACAACAGGATCATTGATAGCAAGTTCATCACAGCCTTGAGGACTTGCAAGACTTGATCCCACCGCACAGATCATCCGGCGATCCATCTTCCCGCCCTGCCAACAAATCAACTCCCCGGGCTGAACCTGTCTGATTGCAGCAAAACCGGTTGCCGGTGCGGGCACAAAAAGATGCGCCAGATAGTTCTGAAAGATGTCCGGATCAGGTCGGTCTGGAACAATTTTACGCAATGCCGAAATTTCGGATGCAAAGGCCAATTGACCGCCGCTATATTCCACAAAATATAGCGGTTTAATCCCAACCGGATCACGCCCCAGCCAAAGCATGCGTTCATGGCAATCCCACAGCGCAAAAGCATATTGCCCGGAAATTCCCCAAAGGACGGTCGCAGGATCACCATTTTCGTGTATCGTCGTTGCCAGCAGGCTGAGAAAAAGTTCGGCATCGCTATCGCTTCGAAGCTCAACACCTCTTGCCCGCAAATCAGCAATCCACCGCCGATGTCCGGCAATATAGCCATTAAATGCCAGCACAAACCGGCCATCTTGGGAAATCAACGGCTGCCCCGCCGTCACCCCCGGATCAGTCGTGATCAGACGCCGCACACCAAACGTGATCCCGTCATCCGGGTCACACCATATCCCCTCGCCATCCGGGCCACGATGGGCAAGCGCACCTGTGCTCGCAACAACGCGATCGCGATCTTCAATCGCCGTCGCCCCTGCCAAGCCGCACATTTATTGATCTTCCGGGATTTCTTCGGGGTCGGGCGATCCATCCAGATTGTCCTCACCGGCCAACCGCCCCTGCAAATCACCCAGCACATAAAGACGAAGCGCGCTTGAAAGGTTGCCATCGCGGCCTTCATCAACCTCGGCCACCAGTTCGGCAATCGCCATATCGCGTCGTGTGGCTATGCCCTGCAACTCGGTCCAGAAAGCATCTTCAAGCGAGAAACTGGTCCGATGCCCGGCAATTGTCACAGATCTTTTGCGAACGTCAGTACTCATCGCCTGTATATCTTCCCAATCGGCGGAAATTTGATCATCATGCCGGTGGCATCACAGGCTTATGATAAGGCATGCTTATGAAATTCATACATCTTTCCGACACGCATCTGCTGGCCCGCGGTGATCTTTCGCGCCCGCCCCATGCGGGTGATACGCTGCGTGCCGTCATTGACGAGATCAATGAATATCATGGCGATGCCGAAATTTGCGTCATTACCGGCGACATTACCCATCATGGCCGGCCCGAACAGTTTGATCATGCGGTCGAACTGTTTGCGACCCTTGCAATGCCGTTCATCATGATTCCGGGCAACCACGATAGTCGCGCGCCATTGCTCGATGCCTTTCCCGATACCCCGCGTGATGACAACGGCTTTATCAATCACGGCCACACCATTGACGGCATCCGCTTTGTGATGCTTGATACCATTGTCCCCGGTGCGCATCACGGCACGCTGTGTCCGGCCCGGCTGGATTGGTTGAAAAACGAACTTGCCAGCCACCGTGAGCTGCCGACGTTTTTGTTCATGCATCATCCGCCACTTGAAATGGGGTTGCCGTTTCTAGACTCGATCCGGATGGATGCCGATGCCGAACTGGCCGCCATCGTCCAAGACAATCCACAAATCAAACACATGTTCATGGGCCATTTGCACCGGCCCAGCACCGGTGTTTGGCAGGGTATTCCCTTTGTCGTTGGCGGCAGCAGTCAAAAGGGCGAACCGTTTGATATGCGCCACGAAAAGGAAGAAGACCTGGAAGATCGCGCGCCCTTAAAACCGATGTTTGGCATTGTCCTGACCGATCCGGCGGGCAATGTGCGTTATCACTATGAAACGGTGCAGTTCGATTAATTAACGGCCGCCGGACGCGCCCATTCCGCCAGAACGACCGGATCGCTTTCGATCTGTTCATGCCGGACACGCAGGTCGTCAAACGCATCCGCATTGGTCAATTGCGCCAGCGCCCAAACCGCTGATCCGCGCACAAGCGGGCTTTCGTCCGTCAGCAGGTTTTCCACACGCGGCACAAGCGAGGTGACCGCACTGTTGCCAACCGCGGTTAAGACATTGCGCAGAAATTTGGCCCGCCCGATCCGCTTGATCGGTGATCCGGTAAAGAAAGTCCGAAATGCCGCATCATCAAGATCAAGAAAATCAGCCAGCCTTGGCGCGGTCAGTTCAGCGCGCGGGATAAACGCCAATTCCTGTGTTCGGCTGGCGAATTTATTCCACGGGCAGACCGCCAGACAATCATCACAGCCATAAATCCGATTGCCCATCGCACGACGGAACTCGATCGGGATCAAGCCATCATGTTCGATCGTCAGATACGAAATGCATTTGCGCGCATCAAGCTTGTAGGGGGCGGGAAAAGCATCGGTAGGACAAGCCGACAAACAATTGGAACAAGACCCGCAATGGTCAACTTCCGGTTCTGCCAGATCAAATTCAAGGGTGGTAAAAACCTCACCCAGAAAAAGCCAACTACCATATTCACGCGATACCAGATTGGTATGCTTACCCTGCCAGCCAATGCCCGCCGCCTGCCCCAATGGTTTTTCCAGAACCGGCGCCGTATCGACAAATACCTTGACCTGTTCGCCGCCCACGCCTGATTTCTGCGCCTGTTCGATCATCCAGCGCGCCAGTTGTTTCAGGCGTTTTTTGATCAAATCGTGATAATCACGGTTCTTGGCATAGACCGAAATCATCGCCCGGTCCGGATGATCCAAAAGCGTCAGGGGATTTTCCGCCGGGCCATAGTTGGACCCCAGAACAATCACAGATTTGACCTCGGGCCACAGCATTTTGGGGTCACGGCGGCGCGGCAAGCGTTCCGGATCATTCATCCAGTCCATGGTGCCGTATTCGGCCCCGGCGACGAATTCATCCAACCGTCGCTGATTGCGTTCGTCAATCTGCGGGCGCGCCACACCACAAACATCAAAGCCGATTTCACGGGCTTTGGCTTGAAGGTCTTCAAAGGTGATGGCAGCAACAACCGTCATGGCGGAATTTCTGGTTCAATTTGTTCTCTCTCTGTGCTGCCTTATATAGGTTTGTCGCCGAAACGCAAAAGGCCGTGGCGCAATGCCACGGCCTTTTGACGCAATTGCCAAAATTTAGAACTTGTAACGCAACGTGCCAAGGATCGACCGTTCTGCCCCATAGTAACAGTTCGCCAGCGTATAGCAGGATGCGATGTATTCTTCGTCCAGCAGGTTGTTCACATTCAAACGGAAATCAAGGTTTTCCAGCCCGACATGCGCCAAATCATAATTCAGCGCAAAATCAAGAACCGCATAATCGGGAACTTTTTGCGTATTCACCGCATTGGCCCAGGTTTCGCCGACATAACGCACGCCAGCCCCCAGTCCAAGCCCGTTCAGCGCACCTGACATGAACTGATAATGGCCCCACAATGACGCCATGTGTTCGGGAACCTGCATCGGCTGCTTGCCATCCTTGCTGTCGCCCGGTGCATCATATTGCGCATCGGTAAAGGTATAGCTTGCAATCACATTGATGTTTTCGCTGATTTTCCCGCGTGCTTCAAGTTCAAGCCCGCGGCTTTCAATCGATCCCGCCGGGTCATAGGCAAGGGTGCCAGAGTTATAAAGCGCGACATTGTCCTGATTGATATTAAAGACCGCCGCACTCAATATCGTCTCGCTGCCGTTCGGCTGGAATTTAATGCCTGCCTCGTATTGGCGGCCCTCGGTCGGTTCAATCGGATCCCCGTTCGCATCGTTATACAGGCTGGGATCAAAGGATTCTGAATAGTTGATATAGGGCGCAATGCCATTATCAAAAAGATAAAGCAATCCCGCACGCTTTGTCAGCTTGTCGCGATCCTGCCCCGTGCTGGCATTGGTCAGACGGTTCAGGTTTGTTGTTTCCAGCCAATCCTGACGCAGGCCAAGTGACAAACGCCAGTTTTCATAGGCCAATTGATCCTGAACATAGACCCCCGTCTGGTCGAGTTCCTTGGTATTTTTGCGATACGGCGCCCCGAAAGTCACCCCGGAACCACTGTAAACCGGGTTAAAGGCATCAATATTAGATGCCGTCTGATACCAGTGATTGGTCCGTGCCCGGCGGTGCTGATAATCAAGCCCGGCCAAGATCGTATGATCAACCACCCCGCTTGAAAAAGCGCCTTCAAGCTGGTTATCAGAGGCCAACGCACGCAGGGTTTCATCACCACCATAATACGAACGCGTAAGCTCGTTGGATGTCCCTGACCAACCGGTCTGATAGACCTGATCAATATCGACACTGGAACTGAGATATCTAAGCTTGTGACGTATCGTCCAGTCCTGATCGAAATCATGTTCGAACTCGTATCCGATCATATTCTGAACTCGATCAAATTTTTCAAGATCGGGCGCACCATCAAAGAAATCCCGCGAAATATATTGTCCGTTTCTGGGATAAAGCGTGCCTTCGGCCGGTGATCCGTTATGCCAGCCCCCTTCGGGGTCACGTTGCAGATATGCCTGCACGGTCAAACGGGTATCATCGGTAAAATTGGCCGTTAGCGACGGAGCAAAAACATAGCGTTCTTCTTCGACATATTTAAATTGCGTATCTTGCGCATCAACCTTGCCAACCACGCGATAGGCAAGCCTGTCCCCCTCGGTCAATGGTCCGGTCACGTCAAAGGCGAATGCCCGCTGGTTGCGATTGCCATAGGAAACTTCGGCCTCGGCCTTCTGTTCAAATTCCGGTGCCTTGCTTGAAAGTGCAACAAGGCCGCCCGGCGAACTGCGACCATAAAGAACCGATGCTGGCCCCTTAACAACATCTGCCCGTTCAATGAAATAGGGATCGACCTGCATCGAGCTATAGGTCGAATTATCCCCCATCATTTTCATGCCATCAAGATAGATATTATCGATGCTGTTTTCGGACAAACCCCGCATGATGATATAGTCATAACGATTGGATGCCCCGACCTGTCCGGTGAATACACCGGGGGTATATCGCACCGCTTCCATAACCGATTGCGATCCCTGATCCTTGATCTGATCGGCGGTCACGGCTGAAATCAACTGTGCTGTTTCAAGGATCGGCGTGCTGGTTTTGGTCGCCGCCCGTGACTGTGTCGCGACATAGCCCACAACCGGGCCATCCGCCCGTTCTTTCACCGCATTGGCTTCAATCCGGACCGGATCAAGAACCGTTTCGCCGTCGCTGATGACTTTTTCGATGGTGATGGTGTCGTCTTCGGTAAAGCGCCAAGTATAACCCGATCCGCTTAAAAGCTGGCCAAGGGCGGCATCAACACCAAACACGCCTTTGATTGCGGGCGCAGTCAGGTTTTCCAGCCCTTCGGACGGAAAGAACAAACGCAGATTAGCCTGATCGGCAAAGCTGGTCAGTGCCCGGTCAAGCCCCTGTGCCGGGATGTTAAAATCGACCATTGTCGATTGCGCAACCTGGGTTGGACCATCCGCAACATTCAAGTTCACATTGGCAGCAAAAACCGAAACCGGTGTCACGGCAACAAAACCGGAAATCACGGTGGTCGCCGCAAGACGGCGCATCATGGTGATGCCGTTATTCCCGCCGCCCGTTGATTTCCCTACACCAGCATTCCCGGAAGTTCCCCGAACGCCACAAGCACTCAATTCCATACGATAAGCCTTTTCGTTTGATAACCCCTTGCGAATGAAATTAAGAACCGAAATCATTCGCTGTTATCAGTAAGACGAAACCGGCCAATGCGATTTGCACCAAAAACTTTTAAAAAAAATTGGATATCCGTCGAACACACCGGAAAATAACCGAAAATGAAGGCGCATCACCGGCGTTCGGGCAATGAAACATGCCTAATAAATGACGGTCAAAAGCGGCAGATGGGTAACGCGCGCCGATGTTGTTTGTTCAATCGATGCCAGCAACGCATTCAGATCATCGATCGCAAACACCCCGGTAACCTTAAGATCACGAAGAGCTTCCCGGGCGATCACGATCTGGCCACGCTGATAACGCGCAACTTCGCCGATCACATCCCCCAGTCTGCGCTGATTGAAAATCAGCTTGCCGCGCTGCCAACTGCCATAGGCCGCAAGATCGGCATTTTCGATGTATTCCACCTTGCCATCCCCGCGATAACGGGCTTGCTGCCCGACGGTAATGCGCCGGGTTTCATGATCACCATTAGACACATCAACAATGCCTTCGCGCACGGTAACATCGGTCACATCCCCATCCAGGCGCACGCCATAAATGGTGCCCACGGCACGCGCCTCGCCCCCGTTGGCGGAAACGACAAAGGGATGGCTGGCATCCTTGGCAACGTCAAATATCACTTCCCCGGCTTCAAGATGGATTTCACGGCGCGGCCCGGAAAAATCCACCGAAAAAGCCGATGCCGTATTCATATGCGCCATCGATCCATCCCCCAGCACGACCGTGCGCTGTTGCCCGGTGGCGGTACTGTAATCTGCGGTCCAGCGCGCAATTGGACCGATGGCTTCCACCCCGCCCAAAATCGCAACCATCAAGATACATACCGTCGCGGCCCAAATTGCGGCTTTGCCTGCCCGGCGCATGTGTGATTTGGGGCGGGATTTGGGGAAAGACTTTCGGTGCCCTGTTATCGGCGCGGGCGCGGGCGATGCCATCGCGCCAACCGCCGCGCCGATGTCGCGATTATCGCGCCATTGCTGCGCGATTTTAGTTTCATCAATCCCGGCCAACAGGCTTCTGGCTTCGGCAACCGCGCGGGCATGATCGGGGCTTTGGGCGCACCAATCGGCAAAGCCCGCACGATCCCGCGCCGTTGCGTCGCCTGATTGCAGCATCACCAGCCATTCAATCGCCTGATCGCCAAGATCAGTCGCCACTGGCGTTCTGCCTGATTGTTGATCCGATAAGCCGGTCGTCAACACCCGATACCCCGAAACGCGTTCCTGTTTGCCCGTGCCGCAGGCTTCCTATCTTTAAGACGTTTGGCGCAGGGTAATTCCACAACAAATTTTGTCATTATTTTTCCCCCCCGCGTAAAAGTTCATCGCGGCAATGCTGCAAGGCACGGGCGATATATTTGGCAACCATGCTGTTTGATACACCTAACCGCTGTGCGATTTCGCTGTGAGACAATCCATCCACCCGAAACATCAACAATGCAGCACGGGGCTTTTCTGGCAGATTTTGCAGTGCCTTATCAAGCAACAAAATCTGTTCACGCCCCAAAATGATGTGTTCAGGGCCGGGTTTGGGGTCGTGGATGGTGTCGGCATCTTCGCTGACATCATGATTGGCCGTGATGCGCTTTTCACGCCGCAACCAGTCAATCGCAAGGTTCCCGGCAACCCGATAGATATAGGCACGCGGATTATCGATCACCTCGCCCGGGTCGGGCGTATCGGCAAGACGGATATAAGTATCCTGAACCACATCGGCCGCGCGTTCACAATCACCGTTCAGCTTTCGGGTCAGAAACCGGAAAAGCTGTTCGTAATTTTCCTGAAAACTTGCGATCAGAACCGATGCGCCGTTGCGCGCCATGATCTTCCCAAACACACAATTGCCAAAGCACTACAGCTCACCTGCTGTGCGGCTGTCTTAGCAAGAAGTCCCCATCAAAACAATGAGAATAATTCGCATTGTTAATATTTATACATCTTGGTAATCCCCAAACCCCACAAAAAAACCGCCGCAGGTTTCCCCGACGGCGGTCTTTTAATCTGGATCAGTTTAGTCCGGTTTGCACCGGCTCAGACCGCCCTAACCACGCCCGCGGTACGGCGCAACGCCTTGATCGGGGATCCAGACACCATCGGGGGCCGGGCCGGTTTGGTAAAACACATCAATCGGAATACCGCCGCGCGGATACCAGTACCCGCC
>TARA_R110001599_G_scaffold6042_3_pt1 | contig 22801 bp, 18 predicted proteins | sample TARA_R110001599 | Tara Oceans TARA_R110001599 (sample SAMEA4398360) | marine metagenome | biome: Polar Biome; feature: [MES] marine water layer (ENVO:01000295) within the mesopelagic zone...; material: water (ENVO:00002006), including particulate matter (ENVO:01000060) such as......
TGCACAACAAGTGCAACAATTTGCATATTTTCGCTTTGAACGTGTCCAAGTAAAGAAAGCATAAAAATTGTCAAATTGGGTATCTAACAGGGCAAACACATGAGTAATATTTAATAAATCTCATGACATTGAGTAGATACTCATCATTCCAGACTCAGGTTTTTTGCTTACTCTTAATGCCTAGCAGCTTAAGATATGAGCATTGGTATGGACCCAGTAGTTAGAGCATTGAGACATGTAACTTTGGGTCGTAGTGCTCTTATCAGGGAAGTCCATTATTCCCTTCTTCTTTTATGTGACTTGCAAGCTTGATCTATGCCATACATACATATTTTAAACTTATTTAATGATTTAAACAAAGAGTCCGAATCGAGGAGTGTCAAATGAACTGTTGTAATAAGCCACCGAAAGGTGGAACCACTAATCTCGGCCTTTATTTAAAAATGGTGCTCATTATTTTTGCCACTATATTATTTGTTGCTTTTCTATTTGGTTGAATAGGAAAAAATTATAGAACCACATAACTCCGACATATCTTAGAAGGTAAAAAATATCCAACAGAGCCCTTAGAGAATCTTTATTTATAAGTGGATCCATACCATCCCTATTAACGTTAAAATCTACTTTTATAGAGATAGAATTGTTGTTCTATATGAGTCTTTGCAGAAAGCCATTTTTATTGAGTACGAAGTTTCTGGTGCTATGTTATGAAGACTATCAAACGTATGTGAATGGTTCGATGATATTGTTTTCATGGTAATAAAATCGTTTTTCACTGTGCTTTGAGCGTATTGATTAGAGTCCGTCGTTTTCATTAGCGTCTGCTCTTCGAGGACTTTTATTCTCATCGAATCTTCTGGTAGGTCCTGGTTAATTCGTTCTGAATATTCAATTAGCTTTGGTTCAGCAAACGCTATCAGGGAGCAGGGTTCGTCTGTTTTTAGGTTTATTCGTAGAATCCGTCCAAGCACTTGGCGAAAGTAAAGCTCTGTTCTAACATTGCTTAGATAAGCGCAGACCTGCAAACGTGGTATGTCTGTACCTTCACTTACCATTCCGATAGATACAATCCAGTCAATCTCTGAACTTTGAAAGTCTCTGATGTTATCGTGGGCATCAATTTGATCATAACTAACTACGATAGCGCTCTCATTAAAATTAGTGATAATAAACTGAGATATCCGCCGCGCTTGATCAATTGATGATGCAACAACTAACCCTGCGGCACGAGGGTGTTTTTCTCTAATTCTAATCAGTTCCTCATGAGCATAAGTCATAAGCTGACTTAGTGATTCTTGATGGGTCAGTAAATCACTATACTTTAGTTTTTCCGCCTCAATTGCTTGGCGAATACTGCTAAATTTATGAGTTTCAGAATTCTCCTGAACACCAATCGAGCTATTATCGAGTAATATTAAGCTAGGTCTCCTGCAGACCTTATCTCTAACCGCATCACCTAAACCATACACAAAGTCAGTATCAAGCTCTTGAGGCTCCCCTGAATAGCTCTGAAGCGCTATTTTTGTGCTATCTGATCGCCAAGGAGTACCGCTCAAAGTTAGAGTTAAGGGATTGCCTTCTGATATTAAAGAAACTAACAGCTGTCCCCATTGATTAGACGTGCTACTTACCCCAGAAGCGCAGTGATGAATCTCATCAGAGATTATTAGAACACGGTAGTTCCCAATGACATGTGCGAGTTCTTGGTAGGCATATTGGATACCCTGATAGGTAATCACCAAGCCTTTTGCGCCTATGCGGCCATCAAAGCGATCATTTAATATATTGCTGAAAGTTCCTTGAATACTGTTCTGTATACTTACAGATGGAGCAAAGCAAAGAACGAAATCAATGTGGTCAGCATCTAATAAGCTTTTTGCCAACGATGCAGAAAATCTTGTTTTACCTGCACCAGGTGCGGCAACACACATGAAGTTTTGCTGGCCGTTTTGAAAGACTCCTAACGCTTTGGATAAACAGTTCTTTTGCCAAGTTCTTAGAGAGAGATTTTGTATTTTCTTCATGAGAGCGCATGTAATATGGTTTGAGTGCTGGTCAGTAAGCCGTTTAGTGTTATCGCTCGCTTTTTAGCTTCACTTTTTTTAGATATCAACAAATCAAGCTGAGTGGGCAATAGGGATTTCATCTCTTCATAGCCTTGGGCTTCTGCAATGCATAGCTCAAGTTCATACTCAAGTTCAGCTTTACGATTTAAAAGCATTTCTTTCTCACTCGCTACAACAGTAATGGGTATAGTTTTTTGCTTCTTCGTTTCCTCCAAAATTTTAGCCTGGGCATAATGAGTGCTCTTACCACTCTTTGAGGCAACGACTAATACACCTGATTTAACTAAACGATGAATTTTCAGATAAATAGCATGTCGTGCTCTTTTCATTTCAATAGGGTTGTTCTCACCGTATTTTTCAACATAGTGTTTGAGTACGTCATTTATTGTGGCTTTTTTTTGAACTGTTGACTGGAAGTACTCCTCTACAACGTGGGCGATGGGCTTAGATTTCAAAATAACTATCTCTATTTACAAAAAATACGGATTATAGTCCGTGGAGATATAGTCCGCAATTAGCGATTGTATTTCATTTTTGAGATATGAAAATGAGAAACATAGCAAAAGAGGTTGGTCAGCTAATTCGGAGTCAGCGCAAAGCGCGAAACATCTCTCAAGAAGCTCTAGCTGCAAAGTCCAAAATAGATCGCAGTTATATGGGAAGAATAGAGCGAGGCGAAGTAAATGTTACATTAAAAGCGCTATGGGATATCGCTGCCTCAATGGAAATTTCTGTTAAACTACTAATCCCTGATTAATAAGAAAATCATTTGATTAATGGGAGTCCTTCATAGAAAAAATAGGGGTTAGTATCATTGAACTTATCTATTAAATACTGACGTATTTTTTGCAATGCTCGCATTGGCTAAGAAGTCCAATTATGAATTACCTCTTTCGATAGCTGAATCATTAATTTATAAATGATCAACGCTAGCAAAATGCACCTTATCAAAGCTAAGTAACATTCAAATCGAATTCGCTCCTTAATTTTCTAAGGCGTGGAACTTACTGAAAATTGAATTTCTCGCAAAATCTGAGTTAGTACATCCAAGAATATGTAGAGTGAACTATGTCCTCTCTACAATGTTCTTTAATTATTTCCACAGTGCATCAGCATAAGTAGTTCCGCCTTCAAGTAAAGCGGCACTACTGGCAAGCATAGCGCGTTCCTTCTTATTTTTTGCAAGAGATGAAAAGCCTTCTGTAGACCATTGATACTTAATATAAGTATTAGCAACAAAAATTCTAAAACGCTGTCCGAAGTCCCAATTAAAAAACCACCCTAAGTTTGGAAGAAAATGAGAAAGTAGTTCTCGTGCATCAGATGAGAGTGCGTTTGTAATAATTCGTTTATGGATAATATCAAAGAAACTTTCAATAATTTTTGGGCTATATTTATCATCATGGCCACACGCTATAATGACTAAAAAACAGCCAAAGAAGTCAAGGTCATCACCCTCGATATCATGCTTCGAACACTCAAGAGCCAAGCACCAAGGAGAAACACCCGTGTTCATCACTATATCAGATCGAACATCTAACCCCTTAGCCAACTCCAAAAGTAAGCTGACTCTAGAAACGCTCTCCAGAACAGTTCCCTTGAGAAGTATTTCTGGGTTCTGTAGTAGTATGCTTTTCCAATATTTTGAGACGCCTTTATCATGGTTATTCATCGCAGAGATAACAGCAGAGAAGGACATTTCTGGAAAATTGCCAAAAACACAATCAGCAAGTTCTTTGCTACTTCTTTTGAGTAGTGCATAAAGAAATTCATGCACTCCATCCACGTCGTGTGGAATCGATGGGACAGTCTGTATTAATGTCTCATCATCTAAATTAGGTTCTGACTCGAAAATAAACGCTGGATTATTTTTAGTCATTTTGGTCCTTATATTGGGGTATGAACCCGTAGATACCCAAAACTCTTTCGTAGCTATCGCGTTATATAGCGTACTGACAATATGTTCTGCAAATTTCTTTTTAGAATTATCAGCATAACAAATTAGTTGGAGCACCTCATCGGCTTTTGACGGCCACAACGCCTTTAGTTTACTTAAACCAATCGTAGAAGCCTCAGGAAAGAGGTTTCCCATGTATTTGGGAGATAGGATATGCTTAATAACGCTAATTTGAGCGCTCTGACATAACTCTCCATTGACCAAGTCCTGCTTTAGACTAATTGCATCATTGAATTCTGGGAAAGCTTCAGAGACAAGAGCTATTACCTCTATTTCAGTATGTAATTTGTTGGAGTAAAGAAGCTCTCTTACCTTAACTAGGGGTTTGAATGAACCTCGTTGGAGACGAACATCGCAGCCATACATCCATAAGAACTTACGTAGGGGAGAAGATTCGTCACTACTTAAAACATCATCAACAGTAACATCTAGCCAGTCAACATTTTGCTCTTCTATTCTGTCTGAATATATATTATCTGAACGTAATGACGCGGTTACATCAAAGCGAGTGGAATCACTTTTTCTAACAAATCTCGCTGCAGCAGTTTGAAAACGGAAATTGCGGCGAAGCTTTGGCCATTGCTGAGACCAAACTGAGAATATCGGAGCATCTAACTCACCTGGAAAATTAATTGATATAGGTAAATTTACTGGACCATAAAGAGAAAGCATTAGTTCACGCACAAATTCACTATTTAATGGCTCGGTTAACAAAGATGTATTTGAAAACTCTATGTCTAACTTTTTACGATAAATTTCCTTATCTAGAGGCTTTAACGGTCGCACTACCCAAGATTTAAGAATAGATAAGTCTTTGATCAATTCTAAATAAGATGGCTCTAAAAGCAGCGCATGCGTCCATACACAACCTGGTCTAGACATTTCAGGAGCAGGCCATGTCTTCATTAGAACGTACCGCCCCAAAGAGGCAACTGGTAAACCAGTCCAATATCCATCTGATTTTCCAAAGATAGTACCTGGAGCTAGGTCGCTTAATTCAGTTAGTAATGATGATGCGGCATCTAAAGGTAAAGACGAGGCTATAAGTTGATGTCCATTATCATAGCCAAAGAGGCAGTGGTCAATTTTCATTTTTTCACCGACGTAAGCCATACAAGAGGCTCTGTAAGGTCATGACTATCAATTTCAGGGCCAACTATCCTAATACGATCACTTGCTGTTTCTAGGTCAGTAAGACGTTCTACTTCTATGTCATCGTCAAGGCTAGCACCTTGCGCAGAAACACCATATACCTGATATTCAAAGTACTCACCATTCGATTTTAGGAATTGATCAACTAACGGCATATTAGTGGAGAGCCATGAAGCTGGATCAACATCCATACCTTTAGTTATGTCCCACGCAGATATAATGACAGCAATTCGCCGATAAGAAGGCTTGAAAGGGGGGCGAATTAGATCGCTTAGTAATTGTACTATTTTCACCTGATTAGGAAGTTGGCTGGGGTCCCACTCCTGCTCATTGTTTTGCACTCTCGGTATGTTTTCATTAGTAATAAGAGGATCATCATCGATAGGCATTCTCTCATTCAAATCAGCAATAGAGAGGGCGTCATCTTTCACGTCAGCACTAATAAAGAATAAGATACCACTACCATCAGACAAGTCTTGAATGTATTCAAGTTTGCAAACCCGTTTCTGTGCCTGACGATCGAAAACCTCTCCCGCCAAATCAGGAAAACATGCATAACCACTGATTCCTGTCTTGCTGTTTATCAGCTCAATAGTAACTTTTGTATCACCAATTTGAGATGTTCTGGGAACAGGCTTATAAGCCCTCCACTCACCAGCTATTGTGTTTAGATACTCTAACTCTCCTCCATATGCATTAAGTAATAGATAGCTCCTAATTTCTTTAGATTCAACTAAATGCCAAAGCGCAGCTAAGAAAGTAGTCTTACCTGACGAAGGTAACCCCATAATCACAAAATTTGTGTTCATGCTCTTGCCCTCTTTAATAACAAACGGTCGAACTCGTTTGTCAATTCTGGCATTGGGATTTTATCAGTTGGCTCTTTAGGTCGAGGTTGCACCCAGCTATTTAATAGTTCATCTAGCCCGCTAGCGGGATCCATATCAAGGTTAGGAGCTCCCCTTGCAGAAGTTCTAATGACAGTGACCTCAAACTTAGATGCGAGCTTTTCTGTCATTGTCTTTTCAAATTTAGCGAGAGCTACAACCGCTTTCTCTAAACCCTGAATGTTTAGCAAATCAAATTTAGTTGTAACAAGCTGGACTCTAGTTAATGGCAGTATTTTATCATTGCCGATTATTGTATCAATGATGTTTCGTACTGGAGCAAATCCCTGGTGTCGCTGCCGTGGGTCGGCCACTCTTTCTCCATCAATGATAAGAGCGATCGATGACGCGTTACGTAACTCAAGCATATCAGACGCTAACGCAGGCGTATCCCTCACTCGTTTATAATCCTCCCCAGCCCTTTCTGAAATAAGCAGGTCGTGTCGCTTAAAATCTGTTCCACTCGCTACAGCAAGATGAAAAAAACTTAGCCCATCTTGTGCTGAGGTTCTTGGTGTGTCTGGTAAGGACCTTTCAGATACCGCACGAGACTGAAAAGATTTCTTCTCAAAGCCCAACAAACTTAAACTATGGCAAAAGTTAAACTCAGCGAAAGAGCCTTTCAGAAAACGTCCATACAATTCAGTAATGAGGGTCGTCTTTCCCCCATTACTTTCTCCAACGATAGCAACAATTGAGGCATCTTTCCAAAGAAGAAAATCAGCTGCATCACTAACCGACAAGGCCATTGATTGAAATAACAGCTTCTCGTTCGTGTTTTGTTCGGCAGATCTGGCATCTACAGCAAAGACATCACTATCATCCGCAAAAGCATCAATATCATCAGCAAAAGCATCAATATCTTCATCATTGTCATTTAATTCATCGCCGCTCTCACTCATTGAACAACCCCCTCCAATAAGCGCTCACGATAAAGCTGTTCAGCAAATACTATTGGAGATATCGATAAAGTCGGTTCCAATCCAGTTTGCTCTTTAAAACTAGTCTGCCATACATTAGAACCAAGAGTATTCGCTAACTTTAGAGCAGTTAATCCTGGGGAAATAAATGGCGATAATTTTGAGGGGATATAAATTTTCTTAAGTTCATCTGGAGTGATGCTATCAACAATTTCACTCAACGTTTTAGGGGATTGATTAGACTCCTTCTCTGAAAGAGCGGATACTTTCTCTATCATCACTGGAATAGCCAACGGACCAAGATAAGAATAACTAGTCAGTTCAGCTAATTCCAAAGCCGCTATCACCCCTGCCAAAATTGGGGAGAGCTCTGCAAAACTGCAATTCAAGCGGTTACTGTAACCTCCTGTCCACCACCAAAGCATCTGATTCTCTTCGTCCATCATAGATATTTTATTTTCAAACAATTCAAGAATAGCTGAGATTTGTTTAGATGTACTTACAACAGAACCACGAACTTCTAAGTGAACTTTCTGTAACACTTGATTTGTATCTGTATCAGCATCTGAATCAAGAGCTTTGAGGCTTTCAGTTAATTTAGAAGGTTTGACAATGACATCGCAATCGATAGTACTTACCGATCGCCTTTGTGCTGCGATATCTCGATAACTAACTTCAGCTGAATTAATAAGCCAATCTGCTCTAGGCGGGACCCGAAATCCTTTAAAGTTCCCTACGATGAGAGCCAAAATTAGAAATTCATTTTCATCATTGGTCATAAGTTCACTAAGTGTCAGTGCTGCCAATAGCCTCGACTCATTAGCGTTATTAACCATACTAAAAGTTGCATCGTGCTCTAAAAAACCTGCACTAAACCATTCTAGTTTAAAATCGCTACCATAATAAAACATAACGAGATTCAAGATTTGTTCGTTCGTAATACCATCCGCTAAGCTCTTCACTGCTGCTTCTCGTGCAGTAATTTTCTCAGGTGTGGTTGTGAGACAGGCCTCAGAGTAGCGATCTGCAAAAGTATAATTACCCATTAGTTGTACCTATTCTATTTTGCGTTACGAACCGCGTCAGCTAGTTCTTCTAATTTATTACCTGCGGCGGCTCTAATAACGACAAGCCGAAAACGCTCATGATCTGGTAAATGCATATCGTCCTCTTCAAGCAGTTCCAACCTACCAGCAATAGCCATTTTTTTACTAAAAGGAAGCTTGTAGAACATTAGTCCTATCTCTCGGGTAGTAATCATTTCGCCTCCTATACCTAGTTGCATTTCTTCCACCAATGATACGTCATCAATGGGGCACGCGGAGTGAATCACTGAACCTAGGTTTTCAGGAGGATACCATTCTTCCAAGTCTATGGTGTTGGTAGAAAACGGAACGCCTCCTTTGTGAGTTTTCGGCCTAAACCCATTGGGAGCTGTCTGCCAAACTCTTTCATGAGACTTTATCTTTAGTTGTCGGTTTGTAGGGCCTCCTGCGACCTCCAGCTCAATTAAGTTGTATCCCGGTTCATAGCCTAATTCTTGCATATCAGGGTTTGCTGCGCTCGCAATCCACCTTGAGTATTCAGCATTGTTTGAGACTCTATTTGTATGAGCGTGGCCAAACATTTGAAGGGGCGCAACTCCATTAAAATGATCATCAAACGTTTGTGAGTCGCGTAGCCAAAATAGTGGGTGATGAGCGACGACAAGATTAACCACCCCGTCCTCATTCGTAATCTGCAAACTAGCGCTATCTAAGAATAGATCGCCTTTTTTGTCCTTGCTACTTGATACAAACACGCTATTTAACCCCCATACCCTTAAAGCTGATCTATCGTTTAGTAGAAGATCTTTCTTCACCCTTGTTCGATCGGGGGGTAATAGATTACAAAAAAATTGTGAAGCAAATTCGTTATAGTTCTCAAGGCTTTTATAGAGTAGGTTTCGTGTTTGAGGGTCCTGCATATGTTGTCTAATAACATTGCTGGGGGTAGGCGATTTTTTGATAGTATCGTGGATCATCTGCACCAAAGTACCGCCAGCGTCAACACGGTCTACATCATGATTGCCAGGCACCACTACGACATCTTTCATTTTGCTACCGCAAGCTTCGCACAATTCTTCAATCCACTTAGTCGCAAAGTCGTATTCTTCAGGCTGTGCTGAAAACGCTATATCTCCCGATATAATAATTGCGTCAGGGGCGCCTAGCATTCTGCATTGATTTTTAGCATCACGAAGCAACTCGTTTCTAAGATAGTGATGAGGATCCTGAGATGTATTGATTTCGGAGTTTCTAAAATGTATGTCGGATAGATGAAGTAACAACATAACCTTTGTCCATTAGGTTTATTTGACATTAACAAATTAATGACCATTTTTTCCAGCACTTATAGAGTAACCCTTTAGGATATTTTAAATCAATAATAAACAGTGGAAGGCATTAATTAATTAATCTGTAGCATTGTGCGCCATAAAACTTTCAAAGGGGCTGAACACTGAAACTGCGATCAGGAAGCTCTAACAAGGATATTTTTGCCTGGCGGTGACGCCACGATCCTTGGTCGTTACACGGTAATAAATCATATACACTCTCGCAAATCTCTACTTGCACCTTTCCTTGATTTGAGATTTTCAAGTTCCCACTCTAACTCTTCAATTCTAGTATCTACCGCTTCTATTTCTTCTTCACTCAACTCAACAGCTAAGGCATAATCAACATACCATTTTATCGTTGTTGTTACCGATTGATGGCCAGCCTGTAGTCTTAAGGCTTGTTCAACATGCCTTATATCAATCTGTTTTAAATCATTATTGTCTCTTCTAATAATACGTTCAATTTTAATTAATCTTGCTGCAAACCTTGTTAGGCCGAAACGTCTTAGCGCATGTGGATTTAGCTTAGTATTGAATGAAGTTACCAGTGAATAGAACGTCCCATTACTCATTATTGGACTTCGAGATTTATTTCCCGCATTAATGAAAATATTTCCAATCTCAAAATATTTAGCCCAAATTTTACCTATAACTTCATCTCGATCATATTCAATATAATCCCAAGTGGCCTTTATTAAACTTTTACTCACTTTAACCTTTCTGTGTTTTCCATATTTAGTTCCTCGACGGATCAGTACTTCGCACATATATGAATTGGAGTTAATTTTTTCAACTAGAGGTAAATCAGAAATTTGTAAACTAATAATTTCGCTTAATCGCAATGCAGCCTCAGTGGCCCATCTAACCATTAGTATATTTCGAATTGCTAAGAATTCACCAACAAAGTCATTTTTATTTTTGACTTCTTTAGCTAAGTAGTCATTCAACGTTCTTATCTCATGAGCTTTAGGGATATATTTCATTGGTTTTTGTATACTCCCTTTTAAAAAAGGTATAACAAAATCGCTCCCCCCCTTAGAAGGCTTTCTTACTATGATGTTGAAATCAGTGCTATATGCTTTGTTTGGCCACCCAATCATATTTGAGCAGTAAACAGTGTTATTTTGACACCACCAATAAAACCTGCATATCGATGATAAATAAAGATCACAATTTTCATTAGATAATCGGGCAAGAGCTTCATCACGGTAACGCTCCATGGTGAATGACGTTGGCTCAATGAGGTAATCTATTTTTTCTGATTCACAAAAGTCTAACCAATGAACCAAATGGTCTGCATCAGCTCTCACTGTTTTGTCAGCCAAACCAATATTAAACTTACGTTCAATTAACCACTCCGTAACAGGAACAACAGTTCTACCGGATAAAAATATAACCTTAGGGCAATTAGAAGAGGCTAATACCTTGTGGCTCATTTACCCTCCAGACTAATGATTTTTCTATTAGTATTTTGATCTCGTATCTGCGCTTGAAAAATATGATTCTTTTTCTTAGCATCAATTAATTGTCTGCGAAGTTCAGTGTTCTCTTCGGCCTGTGCGTCTCTTTCTCTCTTTGTATTCTCCAGCTCAACCTTTAGTTTTTTGATTATGCCTTGAAGCTCTTTATCTTTATTTAGTACTTTTTGGTCACCTTTTTTTCGGCGTGCTTCACACTCATTTAAAAGTCCTAAAATACGTTTTTTTAACTCTGTACCACCTTTGATTGTTCTAGAAGACTTCGATAATCTCCCGTAGTGCCCCTCTGATAGCGTTACAAACCAGTTAAGGGAAAACTTAGTCGGTATAGAAAAATCAACACTAGAGCCATTTATGTAACTTTCAAGAGCAGTTATTTTGCACTCTATCTTCTGCATTAATACATCTTTTAGACCGTTATCCATTTTGTAACGCCTCAAGCATGGGAGAGGATGACCAAGTCAAATCTGTCACATTAATTTGATTAACTGGTTGGCCTACTGGAAGCAAATTAAGACACCCCTCACAACTACCTTTGGTTGCGCTAGAACATTGTATGGCTCCACTTTCTAAGCATTTACTTCTCTGTTTGATATCAGGAGTTAGGCCAAAACACGCTCCATCTTTGACAAAATTTAGAACATATTTATCAACTAATTTACCTTTATCTTCCATTTTTGAGATACGTTTTTCGTTCTGTCCTTCAATGACTCCAAATAATCTCACTATTTCATTACTAATCAATGACTTATCTGGTCTTAAATCACTTTCAATGAGATCAATAATCCGTTCATTTTTAACTTGCTGCATCTCCCACTGACCATCGCTATCAGTGATATAATCCATTGTCATCTCAATAGACTGATGACCTAAAAACCAATTTAGAGTAAAGAGGTTAGGATCCCGGTATTGATAGTAATAAGCCATAGCCAAAAATCGTCTAAATTGGTGGTCAGCAAATATGAATGGATTACCTTCTTCATCTTTTGATTCTATTCCCACGTAGCCACAAAAACTATTGAAATCTGGCCATGCTTTACCATGTTTAGAATTTGCATCAGTGACTTGCATAAGATTGTCAAATTGACTAGCGTCTCTTCCTTTCGCTGATAAGTCCTCAAGAATAGATATTGCTTTAGACACAACCTCCAAGGTTGGCAAAGCTCGTTCACCTTGATTAAATTTTTCTTGGTCTACAATCAAATACCAAAGTCCACCTTCTTCATAAGTACAGCCAGATTTAAGTCCATATACTTCATCTCTCCGGCGTGCTGTAAATGCGAATATAACAAGTAAACACGCAGATACGAGGTGTTTATTTACTATTTGTTCAATAGAAGTTGTTTGATGTCGGTATGTTGTTATTGAGTGCGGAAAATTGGCTAATTTGTTTTCTCTAATCCACTGCGCGGTAAGCTTTCTAGCGTAATTAGTTTTTGACTCATCATTCCCCCCAAACCCATAATTCTTTATACCTTCCAATTTCTCTTTGTAAATATTCTTGGCCCGCTTAAAATGATTTTGTAAAGGGGCGGCATAATCAATAACCCAACGAATAGCTTCATCCATTACAGTATACATAATATTTTTGGGGATATTTCGGGTCTTAGCATTGGATGCAGTAGATTTTTTCTTTGATAGTTTGGATATTTTAACATCATCCATCCACATGCGTTCTAATTTATGGTTTTCTGTAAAGAGATCAGGCATTAGATAGACTTGACGCATCAGACTCGATACCGTTGATAATGATTTTCTAATGGTGGATTCTGACTGTGTCTCTAAATTGTTTTTTACTAAACCATTTCCTTTTGATTCATAACCTAGCAGCTTTAATGTATTGTATTTGAGCCGCTGATACTCTTTAGAATTTTGAAGGGCACGAATACTTACCCCAAGTTCAGAAGAAAACTTATCATTATCAAACTCTAACTTTTCAGAATTTGTATTTAAATATTTTTGAGGTTTTATTCTTTTAGTGTAATTTTCGAGTTTTTCAGTAGAAATGATTTTATTAAAACGTGTTACAGCACGACAGTCTAAATCTAAACGATTTATTAAACCTTTTGTAGCATAGTCATTAATAAGCAAATCAATGACAGAAGCATTGATACTAGAGAGATTTGAAATTTTTGGAACTAATAACAAATACCTATAAAAATTAAATAGCATATTTGCAGTTTTAAATAATGCTTCCGCCGAAGATGTCATACCTTGACTTTTTTCAGTAGTAGAAGCTCTTATTAAAAGGCTCATTTTAATCAATTTTATTGCCCCATGATAATCCTTTAATTTTTCACCATTCGGACCAACATAAATATTATTCCAATCAATCTCATAAGGTCTTTTCATATTTTTACTGCCTTGTAAAAACCAAACATCCGATTCGAAATTACAATTTTTAAACCATCTTATTTTAAGAGACTCTATATCGTTTCGAGTATCAAAATTTGTAAAAAACTGAATGTAATTAATGATTGGTACTTCCATCAAACTCTTACCTCAGTAACAGGTATAAGACTTAAATATGAATTTTTAGTAAGTGCTGCTTTTTTATGTGCCTCTCTCATTAATCTTGCATGAGTTGGATCTTTTGAAAAGGTATCTACAATGAGAGTTGTGAAAACATACCATACTCGCCATTTATAAAAATCACTGTCATTCAATGTTTGCTTTAATTGGCTAAGAACTTCATGCCACTGAATAACATTAGCTAAATTATTTGTTGAAGTAACGAATACTCCTCTGCGCTGATTACATGTAGGACATCGATCTACTTTGTTACATACTCCACCAACTTTTGTTCCAGGTTGAACACCAGCAGTTGGGTCAATACAGTGAATACCTCCAAACTGTTGATTTAGTGCATTCTGAGTTTCCTTTTGGCGCAGCTCTAAAGCAAGTTCTTTATTTTCATTATATGAAACAGGGTCAATACTTCCTATTTTCTCAGCAAAACCTTCAATATCAATTGTAAATAATGCTTGGTACCAGTTAAGAAACAATCGTATTTCTTTATCTTGCTGCCATATTTCAGGGTATACATATGTATAGCGTTTACCCATATATAAAGAACCGTGCTGACCTTCCACCATTACGGCTGTTGCGTCTCTAGTAACGAGCCCTGTAAGAAGAAGGGCGCTACCTCTTATAGCTTTAGGAGTTGTAATCCAGACACCACCAGATGCTTTTTTACAGAATATTTTAAAGATCCTATTAAAGAATTCAGATGTCGGTCTAGTAGGTGCATAGATGCGTTCATTCACGCTAACTTTCACATGATTCTTGTGCCATTGAAGAAATAAAAATCTTCGATCTCTTTGAATTACATTATTGAGGAATTTTTTACGACATTCCATTTGATGAAGAAACACATCTCTTACGGTGAGATTTTGAGGAGTAAGTTCATCTACTCTCATTGGAAGTCTTCTGTATTTGGCCTCGCGCCCTCGTTGCCTTCTTTTAGTCCAGTTAAGTATAAAGTAGTTCGCATCATGATCAATTAAGTCGTCTTCTTTTAACCCCTGAATGCTTGTTGTATTAGCATTAGTTTCAAGCATGATAAACGCGAATGCACATACCATCGCATAATTTGAGCAACCTAGATGCCATCGTATAAGTTCACGATTATAGTTGTACCGATCCATTCTATCTGTGTGCCAAAAAAGCCCGTAGCGAGAGTCCTCATTTAAAAGTAATCTCCCTTCGTTATAACGAATCAAATAATTTACTAAAACTGAAGTTGCACATCTACATCCACCTAATACTTCATCATATAGACGCATTTTTGTATGAGCATCGTCACTTGATAGCATAATTTTATGGAATTTATCTGCACAAGCACTTACCTCGAAATCATTAGCCCATTTCTTAGACTGATTTGTGGACTCGATATATGAAACATAATCGTTAGCTGCTTGATTCTTGAGCTGCAATTTTCTATCTTGTAATGAACTAATTACTAAAGATATTGGATTAAAATCAGAATCTTCCTCAGTATGTTCAAGTGTATGCTTAATCAAAGATAAAGTATCCTCATCAAGCGAAACATCATTATCATCGAAGGCATCTACGAGTTTTTGTAGATCATGTTTTTTTCTATTTATTAGTCGATAAAAATCATTAGACAAAAAGGTTGTACTCTGCCCAAGCCTTTGACCATCCTTCCATCCATTAAGAACAAGACCATGCGGAATAGCTTTTATATAAGCCAAACTATTTAAGAGAGTTCGGACCCCCATTAATTTATTATTGCGAGTCTTTTGTTGGTCTACTCTAGGAAAGGAGTCAAATATATCGTTTCGATATTCGGTTAAAAGATTCTGCCAAGCAAGAAACTCTTCCTGTAATGAGCCTCCATCCTGTTCAATATAACTCCAGACTGCATGATTTGGTCTATCTGCTAAAAATTTTAGCCATCTAGATATATGCTGGAAATAGGTTATTTCTGTTATTTCCACCTTAAATATTGCATTAAGTAATCGCCAAGCCTTTGCGACATCAAGCAAAAATTTATTCGGCAAGGTACTCGAATAAATTGAGAAAGATCTAATCGTGGTAGAGTTTACTTTTACTTCCATAAAAAATGGGGGCTATTACTAGCCCCCACCTAATTAAATTACAAAGAAACAACCTTTAAGCTTTTTCTTGGTCATCCGCATCTTCAATCACGATGGGTTCTTTCTTTGTAGAAATTTGAATAAGTTGCTTACGAATTTCAGCTTCAATTTCATTCGCAATATCAGGGTTGTCTTCAAGATATTTTGCTGCATTCGCTTTGCCTTGTCCAATTTTAGTATCTTTATAAGCATACCAAGCTCCAGCCTTATCAACTAGGCCTTGTTTCACACCTAGGTCAATAATTTCTCCCATGTGATAAATGCCTTCTCCATACATAATTTGAAATTCAGCCTGCCTAAAAGGAGGGGCAACTTTGTTCTTAACAACTTTGACGCGAGTTTCGTTACCAACAACTTCGTCACCTTGTTTCACTGATCCTATACGACGAATATCAAGGCGTACAGAAGAATAGAACTTAAGGGCATTACCACCTGTTGTTGTTTCTGGTGAGCCAAACATGACCCCTATTTTCATTCGAATCTGGTTTATGAATATGATCATGCAATTGGCATTTTTAGCGACACCAGTAAGTTTTCGCAACGCTTGAGACATTAAGCGAGCCTGCAAACCCATATGGGAATCCCCCATTTCGCCTTCTATTTCTGCTTTAGGCGTTAATGCTGCTACTGAGTCTACAACAATTAAATTTACAGCATTTGAACGAACCAACATATCAACAATTTCAAGCGCTTGTTCACCAGTATCAGGTTGAGACAAAAGCAATTCATCAACGTTTACACCAAGCTTTTCGGCATAAGAGGGATCAAGAGCATGTTCGGCATCGATGAACGCACAGGTATATCCTTTCTTTTGGGCTTCTGCGATTGTACTAAGTGTTAGGGTTGTCTTCCCCGAACTTTCAGGCCCATACACCTCGATACAGCGACCCAGAGGAAGTCCGCCTATACCAAGAGCTATGTCCAACCCTAAAGAGCCTGTAGATATACTAGGAATAGCTTCCCGCGGAGTATCCCCCATTTTCATTATCGCGCCTTTACCAAACTGACGCTCAATCTGAGATAAAGCTGCATCAAGTGCTTTTTTCTTATTAGCATCAATTACTTTAGATTCCATTATATTCACCTATAATCTTTTCAATATTCTTTATGTGTACCAGTTCATCTATACAAAAGTCACTTAGAACCAGTTTAAATAAGGGCTAAACAAACATGTACCATTTTATCTATAATGTCTTAGTATATTTCACAGATACGACCATAAGGAAGTCCACCAGCACCAAGCGCAATATCCAGACCTAACGATCCAGTAGAAACAGTATCAATATCAAGCTTAGCACCTTCGCCCATCTTCATGATGGCGCCTTTACCAAATTGACGCTCGATTTGAGACAGCGCTGCGTCCAGCGCTTTTTTCTTGTTGTCTGCGATAGATGACATAGTGGAATCCTTGTGGCTAATTTTCGTTGGGGTAACTCTAGCGTTTTTTTTTGAGAAGCTCAAGAAATACTGTATATAAAAACAGTATTATTTTTAAAGATTATTAAGCATCTCTTTTATTCCTTGAAGAGCCGCTAAAACAGTTGCTTCTCTGATAGCTTGTCGATTTCCCGGAAAATGATAACGCGTTACTTTGACGGGTCGCCCAGTTAACTGCCAACCAATATAAACACAGCCAACCGGCTTTTCTGGCGAGCCGCCCGACGGACCAGCAACACCACTAACCGCAACCGATAGGTCACCACCTAGTTGTAAAGCGCCAGCACACATTTCCTTCACCGTTTGCTCTGAAACAGCACCAAAGACCGATAAAGTCTCCGCTTTTACAAATAAACCCTGCATTTTTGCTTCATTCGCGTAGCTAATTACGCCACCAAAAAACCATGATGAGCTGCCCTCTACGTCGGTACATACGGCACCGATAAGACCACCAGTACACGATTCTGCGGTCACTAATAAAAGGTTTTTTGCCTTTAACATCTCGCCAACTTGGTCGGCTGACTGTGTCATTTTTTGCATCTGATTCATTATGTTTATCCCTTAAATCCTGAGCCAATATCCCGTAGAATAACGCTCTATTTTTTGGATCACAATCGAGCATCGCAAAATGAGCAAAGTAACAGAAGATAACCATACACCGATGATGCGCCAATACTTCGGCCTTAAATCTGAGCATCCAAACCAATTGTTATTTTACAGAATGGGAGATTTCTACGAGATTTTCTATGACGATGCCAAACGTGCCTCTCAATTGCTTGATATTACACTCACATCCCGTGGTCATTCTGGCGGTAAACCTATTCCAATGGCGGGCATTCCTTATCACGCTGCCGAGAACTACATTGCTCGCCTCGTTCGCATGGGTGAATCGGTTGTGATTGCAGAACAAACTGGCGACCCAGCCACCAGCAAAGGACCTGTTGAGAGAAAAATTGCTCGCATCGTCACGCCAGGTACCATTAGTGACGAGGCATTTCTGGAAGAAAAGCGCGAAAATCTACTATTGTCTCTTGCTCATCAATCTCGCAAAGGACTCGATGTTTTTGGCTTCTCTTACCTCGATATGGCCAGCGGTCGTTTTTGTCTGTTTGAAGTCGATGGTCATGAAGCACTTGCCAGCGAATTACAGCGTTTATCGCCTATGGAGATTTTAGTCTCTGAAGACTTCCCTGCACGAGATAGGTTAAAACTTGAGAAAGGTGTCTCAGAGCTTGGTCCTTGGCATTTTGATTATGAATCCAGCTACCGCCAATTGATTCAGCAATTTAACACCAAAGATTTATCTGGTTTTGGTTGTGAAGCCCTCACCGCGGCCATCGCGTCAGCTGGCGCATTACTTCAATACGCCAAAGACACTCAGCGCTCAGCATTACCCCATATTCAATCCATTATGGTTGAGCATAAAGATGACTCAGTATTAATAGATGGCGCCACGCGACGAAACTTAGAAATAGACATTAATTTAACAGGCGGCACCAGTAACACCTTGGTGGAAGTGTTGGATGAATGTGCCACACCGATGGGCAGTCGTTTACTAAAGCGCTGGCTGCATACTCCGATCCGTGACTTAAACGAAATCCAATCACGCCAACAAGTGGTTGCAGAATTACAAATAAAACAAGCTTACGATACGCTTAAAACGCCATTGAAAAAAATTGGCGATTTAGAACGTATACTTTCACGCGTCGCCTTACGCTCAGCACGACCTAGAGATTTACTGCGTCTAAAGTTTGCTCTCGAAGCCATACCCGAGATCAATATTTTATTAGAAGGCGCCACAACGGAACGACTCTTAGAGCTCAACCAGCGCATTCTCGCCCAACCAGACATCACCAAAACATTGACCCAAGCACTGGTTGAAAATCCTCCTTCTGTGGTCCGTGATGGTGGTATTTTCGCAAAAGGCTACGACGACGAACTGGACGAACTCCTATCCTTATCCACCAATGCGACGGATTTTTTAGCGGAAATGGAGCGCAGCGAAAAAGCTCGTACTGGTATTAGCTCACTTAAAGTCGGATTTAACCGTGTTCATGGCTATTACATTGAAATCAGTCGTCTACACTCAGACCAGGCACCGGTGGAATACATTCGTCGTCAGACCTTAAAAAATGCTGAGCGCTTCATTACCCCTGAGCTAAAAATCTTTGAAGACAAAGCACTCAGCGCCAAGTCCAAATCACTCGCGAGAGAAAAAGAGCTTTACGAGGGACTACTAGACCAACTAAATGAAACATTAAGGGAATTACAGACCACCAGCCAAGCGCTCGCTCAGCTTGATGTAATGAATAATTTTTCAGAACGCGCCGATGTTTTGAATTTCGTCTGCCCAGAATTACACAACCGTAGCGGCATTCAAATCATTGGTGGCCGTCACCCTGTAGTGGAAGCCGTCATCTCCGAACCCTTCGTTCCCAATGATCTTGAACTCAATGAAAAACGCTCTTTGTTGATGATTACCGGCCCTAACATGGGCGGTAAATCGACCTACATGCGACAAATCGCCTTAATCACCTTATTAGCACACACTGGTTGTTTTGTTCCCGCTGAATCCGCTTCGATCTCCGTGGTGGATCGTATATTTACTCGCATGGGGTCATCAGATGATCTTGCCGGTGGACGCTCGACCTTTATGGTTGAAATGACAGAAACCGCCAACATCTTAAATAATGCCAGCAAAGACAGCTTAGTATTAATGGATGAGGTCGGACGAGGCACCAGTACATTCGATGGGCTATCTCTGGCTTGGGCAGCGGTGGATTATCTCGCTAAAGAACTAAAATGCTACGTTCTGTTTGCAACGCATTATTTTGAACTGACAGCCTTAGCGGACCAACTCGACAATGCGGCCAACGTTCATCTAACCGCCACAGAGTACGAGGATGAAATCATCTTCCTTCATAAAGTACATGAAGGCCCTGCAAGCCAATCATATGGGCTACAAGTTGCTCAACTTGCCGGTGTACCACGCGGTGTCATAAGCCACGCCAAACAAAAACTAAAAGAACTAGAAGTGGTTACTGGCATTAATATCGAAGACACAGCACTTTATGCCAATACAGGGTCGCGCTCGACCAAGGTACAAGAAAACAAAATGAGCTATCAGCCACAACAAGTCGACATGTTTGCCCAAGCAGAACAAAATGCATTAAAAAATGCGGTTGAAGCACTTGATTTGGATAACATGACACCACTAGAAGCGATTAATGTTCTTTACAAACTAAAATCTCAGTTGTAGTTGATATAAGCTGCTGTCGATATAAGCTAATAGCAGATAAATGTAGGTTATTCGCGATTGTTGCTTGCTGCGAAATGGCCTATACCTCTAAAATAGTGCGCAATCATTTTTATAGCTTGTAAGGAGAAGTCGAATGGCTTTCATCGTTACCGATAACTGCATTCGCTGCAAATACACCGACTGTGTTGAAGTTTGTCCTGTTGACTGCTTCTACGAAGGCCCTAATTTTTTAGTCATCAATCCAGATGAATGTATTGACTGTGCACTATGCGAACCAGAATGCCCAGTAAATGCCATCTTCTCTGAAGACGAATTGCCGGAAGATCAAGAAGTATTTGTAGAGTTAAACAGAGACCTATCTTTGATATGGCCCAACATTGCAGAGAAAAAAGACGCACTGCCTGATGCAGCACAATGGGATGGTGTGGAAGACAAGCTAGAACATTTAGAACGTTAATTTGATGTACTTAATGTATAAGGAAGCGACCAATGTGTCGCTTTTTTTGTATCTGGTAGATTTGCAGTTTAAGACAAAAACAAAAAAAAGGGTGGCTTTTGGCCACCCTACATTTTGCTCACATCCTGTTAAGCAACTCTTCCGATGAGTAAAACATCACTGTTTGCTTCATCATGAAGCATCCAAACAATCCTTATTACATGGTGCCTTCCATCGAACCACGGTATCCCTTTGAACAATCCTTTGTTCTCGAACATCCAAGTTCGATCCTAAATACCTTCACTGGTATCTTATTCAGCACATCATGCGCTTTTCATCCATGAAATCCGTTTGGATAAGCTTAATTTACCAGTTTTAGTCTGCTTTTCAAAATTGACAAAAGAAAGGATGAGATATATTTTTTCTTTATTTATCAAATAGATAAACTTAAATTACAACAGTAAGTTATATTTGATCACATAACAAACGGAGAAAGCCTACAGGCGTGTAAGATATAGACTACAAGCACTCAAGATTCAGTACCGATGTTAACGCCTCATATCGCAACAAGAAACTCATCTACCCATTTAACAGCACTCAAATAGGTTATTTTCAGATCCTCAAAATCTTGCTGGTTTTTAATGATTCGACCATTATTATAATATTCCACCAAATCAAGAGCATTCCCCACTCGACCAGAGCGATACATAATGGCATTAATAAACTCATTAGGCAGAGGCAGCTCTCCAAGTACTTCATCCAGCTTCATTCCTGTACACACATCAATCATAGACAACATTCCAGCTAAAAAATATTTGTCTTGATTGTCGTACCCTCGGTTTTTGGCAAACAATTCTGCATGCTTAGCCCGCACCATAATTTGCTCAAGCAGCACGTGCCTATCACCAACCATTTCGGACATTAGCAATAAATTAGTCAGTGATTTAAGCTGCTCAACGCCAATCAACATAATGGCTAAACGAACGGAATCTACTGATGCAACCAGACCGGTCAAAGGAGAATTCAGATAACGCAGTAGCTTATGCACAAGCCCAGCATCTTGACTAACAATTCTCTCCAGCTCATCCACACTAAATGAGGAAGTATTCAATAATGACGACATAATTTGCAGGAGCGTCATGCTGTTTACTTTGGAGGTTTTGCTGGTTATGACTTCTGGCCTTTCAAAAAAGTAACCTTGAAAGTATTCCACACCCAACAATCGGCAAAATTGATAATCTTCCCATGTCTCTACTTTCTGAGCGATGATTTTGACGTTGAAGCCTCTTAGCGCTTCAACTTGTTGATGAAATTTTTCATTGCCTAACGTTAGCATATCCAATTTAACGTATTCGGCCAGATCAATAAAAGGCGTTAATTTACTGTGAAAAACGAAATCATCTAATGCAATAGAGCAACCGGCCTTAACCCAATGTCGTAAAGACGACAGTAGAATGGCATCAAAGCCTGCGTCTTCCATCACTTCAATAATGAGGTTTTCTTTATGAATAGGCATCCCGTTAGGACTTAATAAATATGCCCTAGGAAAGTTAACAAACGCCTTGTTGGAGCCCACTAAATTTTCCACACCAAACTCAAAAAGACTAGCAGAAATTACTTGAGCGGTCGCTCCCACGCCATCAATTACATCCGCCTGCATAGCGATAGCATTCTTACGGTATAAAAGTTCATATCCCATAACCGAAAGACGACTATCTACAATAGGCTGTCGTGCCAAGGAAATATTAGAGTGAGCTAATAACACATTTTCGTCCATATCATTTCCGCTTAACAACGAGCACCAATAAAGCAACAGTAGCGTATTTTAATAGTGTCTCAATATTGCCTAAAAATTGCCATTGGGCATAGACAATAATCTTGGTAACATGGGTGGGATTATAAAGCAAAAAACTGTGGGGAAAATAATGCCAGTATACCGCTCCAAGACAACTACCTCCGGCCGCAATATGGCAGGAGCTCGTGCGCTATGGCGCGCCACCGGAATGACAGACGATGATTTTCAAAAACCCATCATCGCAGTGGTCAACTCTTTTACACAATTTGTACCCGGCCACGTTCATCTAAAAGATATGGGCCAACTAGTTGCTCGTGAAATTGAAGCTGCAGGTGGTGTAGCGAAAGAGTTCAACACTATTGCAGTCGACGACGGTATCGCAATGGGTCATGACGGTATGCTGTACAGCCTGCCTTCA
>TARA_R110001599_G_scaffold173340_2_pt1 | contig 22790 bp, 30 predicted proteins | sample TARA_R110001599 | Tara Oceans TARA_R110001599 (sample SAMEA4398360) | marine metagenome | biome: Polar Biome; feature: [MES] marine water layer (ENVO:01000295) within the mesopelagic zone...; material: water (ENVO:00002006), including particulate matter (ENVO:01000060) such...
GTGGGTTTCCATAATTTGCTTAATTTATAGTGATCTGACTTCGACGCCTCTTTAGTTTTGCACCGGTTGTCAGCTTTGTATTTTGCCGCTTTCTTTTTGTATTTATCCGTATTACTGAATGAATCTAAAAATTCTTTTTTGGCTGTGATCGCATTCCACGGAACTACATGACTTGACCATTTCCACTTTTCCAATTCTGCTTTATATTTTCCAATTCCTGAGCCGCTAATATAAATGCCAAACTCCATCTCGTACTTTCTTGATAAAACTTGATTTAGCTCTGTCGTACCCTCGACAATACTAAACCGCTCCTTTCGTGTTGTTGCCCGATCCAATCCTTTTAACTTTGTAAATCCTTGCTTAATATACCGCAGCACGTCCCGATTTGAATAACCAAACCGCTCTGCATAAATCAAATATTCTTCTGGCTCCATGCCTTTCAGGTTTTCTTTGTCGTTTAAATTCCATTTTCGGAAAGTCTTTTTATTTAACTTGTTCATACTAAGCCCCCGCCGCTAATTCAGACGCATATTCCATGGCATCGTCTTCGCATTTCTTTTCTAATTCTTCCCAGCACCATTCGTTAAATTCGTCTTCTAATTGAACAGCCATGAATTGCGGGAACTCATTGCCAGTATCAGCATCATACACCGTATATTCACATTCAGCATCGCAACCGGGCGAATCCATTGTTGCAGCTTCTTCTGCTCCAGTCTGTTCGCATTCAATAACCACATTGTGCTCGACTTCTTCACCATCTACTGTAAAAATCACTGTCTTTTTAAATTCAATCATAATATTTCCGCCTTGTTGGTATGTGCTTAACAATAGCAGAATCATAAGCTATGTAAAGCACTTTAACAATTATTTACCATTTAATTGTTAAATAGTTCACTTTCTTGCTTGGCTCTTTATTAATAATACCTTTGTAGTTATTGCCAATACGCCCCCCTGATCCATTCATCGGTTAGTATCCATCTAACGATTTGATTAAGCTGACGTACCTTGTACTCGCTTATCTTTGCCCACTTTCTCACAGCAATCTGCAAAGTCTCACCGTTTCTTATTTCATCAACACACTTTAAAACCACACTCATAAATTCGCCTTAATTGTTTTTAGTAGTCGTTTTGATTAGCGTTAAAACTTTCTGGTAAATCTTCAAATCTACCAACTGATAATTTTTCAGCTAGATAATTAGTTTTCGGCTCACCCTCTCGACGCTTGCGCCAAATAATTTCAGCAATACCCTTCATATCTGTATCTTCGTTGTAAACCGAATCTCGGTAAATAAACCCAATGTTATCAGCGTGTTTCTCTAACTGCTTACACTCGCCTATATCACCAGCTATCGGTCGTTTACATGGTCGTTTAATAAAGTCATTGCTCATCTGAATTAGACCGAGCGTATGAAACCCAAGCTTTTTGGATAATGCCACCAAGTCTAAGCAAAACCGATTAATCTCAGCGCGCTTATTCATTTCATCAACTGGACGGATGTTTTGAATATAATCCATTGCTACCAGCCCACCACGCAAACCACCTTCAATCATTTTATCAGCTCGCTTAATGCTTGTTAGGATCTGCTGTGGCGTGCTTCCAATTTCGTTAGCTATCACATAACTATCCACAAAAATTTGATTATGCGCCGAAGTAAGCCCCGTCCAGTCATCGTGAACCATTTCTTTACCGCTTTTTAATGACTTCAATTTAATATTGCCCATTTCAGCAACATGACGACGCATTAAAACCTTATGTTTCATTTCTGTGTTTATAACTAATACAGGTTTATTTTGTTTTGATACGATATTGCCAACAATATTTACCATTACCGCAGTTTTACCCATACCAGAAGCGCCGCCAAATAACGTCAGCTCGCCCTCTTCCATTCCTTGTAAGTCATTATCAACATCACGCCACCCAGTACGCAGACCTTTAAACTCACCATCAGCATTACAACGTTCATCCAAATCAGCTAAGAATTCTTTTAGCGCTTCCTTAGCTGTATACATTTTCTTTTCATCTTCAACGTGCAAATCCGCTAATTGATCTTGCAATACTTCAATGTCGGAATTAATAGACATTGTTGAATCGACACTATTAAACCCCTCGGCTGTAATTCTTTTTACTTCGCGCTCGTTGTATTTTTCAATCAATCGCTTTGAATAGCTCGCCGCCGTATCAACGTCTAAAACCATAGCTTCCATCATATCAACGGTCTTATCTGCGAACCGATCCATGACAATCATAAAATCAACTAACTCGCCTTTTTGATCACGCTCCGATACAAAATCAAACACATCACCCAATTGCGCAAAGTGTTTTGTCTCAAGCTTCTCCAATACTTCAAGTCGAACGTCTACTGATTCAATCGCGCCACCTAAAACCGCATATTCCAAATCACTCATTTTCAATCCCTTTAATTAAATTCTGCATTAAATTGTGAGCGTCTTTTTTCTCATCGTCGGTCATCGCTTTAGCCTTTGGCGCTTCAATTGGTATAGGTGGTTTTTCAGCCTCAATTTTGCCTCTCGCCCACTTTTGAAATAGATCATCATAACGCCTGCAAAATTCTTTAAATCCCTTACCTTCACCTAAAGCCGCCCAGTGCCCTTTTCCTGCCATGTAGACCAATGGCTCAAGTTTGGATTTAAAATGACTGTTAGCCACCTTAGAAGCCTGATCATAGGCATCCTGAGCGGTTGACAGCCCCCATTGCTCAAATTTAGGCGTACAAGCTGCAATAAACGTTGGAACAGATGGGTAAAAGTCTTTTACACCCGCGCGGCCGCTTCTGATTTCTTTAAAGCCGTTGGATAGAAAAGCAGGATTTAATAAATCGCTTTCTTCCAATCCCAAAGCTAACTGCTCCATAAACAAATTTAGATCAGACTGGCTTTTGATATTCACGCTTTGAACTAATCCCATTGAATTTAGTTCAAGCATGATTTTGGCTAGTATTTGTTGTTTATTCATTGTGTGCCGCCTTTTTGTTATTCATACCCTACCCCTTAAATTCTATTTGGTTACTCGTCATCAACTTTCGCTAGAACTTCTTTTGCATATTCAACTTCAAATCTAGCAAAATCATTTTTCGATCTCCTTTGGTGAATTTCAACTATTGAAACCATATTTTCCAAGGCTATAACAAGAGAGTCATATTCATTAATAACTTTACATATTGTATTTGCATCACCTTCATCCCAAACCTTGGCCACAGCAGTTTGATTAATACAGTTACCCTCTGGAATATCAAAGATTGTATTTCTAGCAACTTCATCATAAAGGTTTGACTCATACGCCAAACTACCCTTAAATTCATCTTTGATTTTAAACTTACTCATAACCCACCGCCTATTTGTTTAATCCCAATGTGGAAGCAGCAACGAATGAAACAACCATCCAAACGACTCCCAACGTCAAAACACCACTACCAAAACTTTCATTCACGAGACTTACGCCAACAGATAATGCAAAACTCGAAGCCGCAAGCATTATTAGCACCCATTTCAATTTCATAACCCACCGCCTATTTGTATAACCTTTGTTTGACTGTAATCTTCACAGTTCGCCATATTGTTTAGTGCGTTGGACATGTCAAAGCTGGTTTTATTAGCTTGTTGATTAAATCCAATGCCAGAATTAATTAGCCACTCATGCTTGTAACTACTCCAACCCTTTTCGGCTATCAGGTTAATTATTTGCTCAATGTCATAGCCCTGATTTAATGACTCATTAATAGCTTTCATAATTTGGTTAATCGCTCGCTGTGAGTTCGTAGCCTTTTTTGTTTTACGGTTAGCTAGTATCACAGCAATATGTTCTTTGGTTAACTCAGAACAGTTTGACCAATCTAATTGAGCGCGTGCATTACTCTCTTTATTACTTTTGTTATTAGTTAGTGGTTCTTGGTTAGTAGTTCCTAGTTCATAGTTAGGTGGCGCTTCGTTTACGCTTTTACCAACTTCGTCAACGTCTTGTGCACGGTTCGTGCTACCTAACCGTTTGTTTCTGCGCTTCTCCTCACGCTCTCTAGCTATTCTCTGATTAGTTTTAGCCTTTGATTGATAGTCTTCAACCTCTCTTTCTATGCGCGGTTGAATGTATTTGCCGTCATCAATCATGAAGAATTTAGCCAAAACAAATCTGATAGCCTCTATTTCTTCGGTACTTGATGCCCATAGCCAGTCGATAGCTTCTGCCTCAGTTGGGAACCGTTCACGGTCATAGCACGCATCCATTAAAAGCGTGTACGCTCCGTGCTGTATCATTGTTAATCTTCCAGCTTTTTTGTGATAATCAGCTATGTTCTTCTTGTAAAAATGCATGGCAAGCCTCACAAATTAAGCGCTGTAATCAATTGTTTTGTAAAACCAATATCAGACATATTCCCAAGCTCATATTCTTTTGTTACAAGCTTTAATATCTTTTCTCTAACAAATGGATCAAGTGTTGTAAAAAAACTACCACTAGCAATCAAGCCTTCCACTGCATCGGTTTGGTTTTTAAAGCCCAAGTCTCTAGCTGATCTGAAAATAAGATCGCTCGTCGACTCTTTAATGCGAAATGTTTTTGATACTTTGGATTCTTTCATTTTAAATACTCCTCTATTGATTTACAGTAATTGTAATGCACCTTGTATTGCAAATCAAGAATACTTTTGTATTTATTTTCATTTATTCCAACTACTAAGGAATCCTAGGTAGTTCAAATCGCAGGCATAAAAAAGCCCTAGATGTCATCGCTGCTGGAACGAGAGGGAAACTAGGGTCTGTTTGGGTTAGTCTATAAGTGGTGGTTTAATATCCATGGTGTTTGAGCGCCTCCTCTGCGCTTTCAAGGTCATCTTCTAAATCTGCAATAACTGGGAATAGCTGCCTGTGCAAATACTTTATGTTTTCGTGTTGTGCATCACTCACAGCTTGCCAGCCTGCTTTTTGCAACTCATTAATAAAATCGTCTAGTTTCATATTATCCGCCTATTGGTGTGATTAATTCATGTATAAACTTACGACCTTTCTCTGTCCATTTCATAGAATGCCGAGTCTTGCCGTCGTCCGTTATATGCGTGTTTTCGGTTGTGTACTCGTTACCCATAGCGCTTACGGTTAACACCCATCTACTGCCTATTTTGCGCTGTACGTTTGAATCTTTTAGAAGTCGGTTAAGTTTTATGGCCGACATATTTAATTCACTAGCTATTTCAGTTGTGGTTAATCCGTTGGCAGTGCTTAAAACTTTATCGTGATACTCAATTTTTGGTGCTTGTTCTTCTAGCTGCTTTGCTTGATCTGCTGCTAGTTGTAATGCTTGTGACATTGTTTGTGGTAGTTGTGGTGATTGCTTTGATTCGAGTTCTTGCCAGCGCTTAATAATATTCATTCTTAAATTTACGTTATAACCACTAACGAGCAAAATAGTGTAATTATGGCTAAGTTTGAACTCATCATACAAATTATTAGCGTGTCTAAATTGCCCTATTGTTATTTCGTGACCCTTCAATTCTGACGGGTCAAAAACTGGGCAATCTTTAAGTTTTAACTCTGGGTAATTCATTTGCAGAATCATCGCCGAAATATCGCGCTTAACATTTGAATGTTCTTTTTCCGTCAATTCCGCTATCTCACGGCTCGACATTGTTAATTCTTCATTACCATTTAATATTAAATTCATGCTATTATCCTATTCGCAATTTCATTCAAGAAATTAATTGTTGTTTAATCCTGATTTGTTTTAGCGACTCGGGATTTTTTTATTTCTTCCTTATCGCAATCATTTCAACCAATAGTCTTTCAACCATCGCGCTAAATGTTCGCCCGTCTTCTTCTGCCATTTTGTGAACCTTTTTTACAACTTCTGAATCAATCGTTAAGCTTTTTTGAGTTTTCATTTTGTTCGCCTTGAGTTATACCCCGAAGGGCTTTGGTTATTTTAAAGGTATTATTGATTTATTTATTTCAGGCATAAAAAAACCCTAGTTGTCATCGTTGCTGGAGTGAGAGGGAGCTAGGGTTTGTTTGTATGTGATTTACATTTGGCTGGCGTTATTTAATTCTATTGACACTCTGGTTAATTCGCTTAACTTCCAAAAACTTGAGCAGACAAGCATATCAATAGCTAAATCCTCGTCTATCCTAAGATGCCAAAATGTTTCAATTAACAGTACATAATGATCTGAAGCGTCTTTTATTTTAAAATTGTGATCAAGACCATTAAACACAGAGTTTATATACGTTTCTTTCAATGAAGGTAGCCTTCTCCAGTCGTAAATTGATTCTTTCATATTATCCGCCTTTTTTGATTTACGTTAACAATAGCAGATTGATTATCTATGTAAAGCAAAGTGTTAATTATATTTAACAAGGCGATTAATTTATTTTGCATATTTATTATCATAACGCTTTACAAGACTTTTAATTCTGCTATTGTTGTCTACATCGAAACGCAAACAGGAATGATTATGAAGATATCAATAAAAATGTGGGTAGCAGTATTAAGTGTATCGCTTTTGTGCGTTGCTTTTCTAGCTTCGTCAAATGCTGAATATGATGAATTAACTTTGACCAAGGTGGTTTAGATGCGAATTTATAAGGCGAAAATAGAGAATGAAATTCACATGATTGATGATAAGTGTGAGGTTTTACTGGTAATGCCACTAGCGGAAACGGAAGCGCCTGAGAATGGCACTACATGCTTCTCGCCTGACACTTTGAATGATACTTACATTGAATACAGTTGGTCAGATTGCCCGACAGATTATAAGTATTTAGAACGCGGCATGGTTTATTTGAGCCAGCGTGAAGCAGAAGAGCACAACGGTTTTATTATTAACTTTAGAAAGGCGGTATAAGATGAATAAATCAGAAACAATTGGAGAATTGGCGGCAGCTTTAAGTAAGTTTCAAGGCGAGTGTCAAGCACCTAAAAAAGCAAAGAAAAGCCATCATGGAACTTACGCTGATCTTGGCGGGTATATTGAGACGGCATCACCCGTTCTTTCAAAGCATGAATTAGCGGTAACTCAATTGTTAGATAATGATTGTGCTGGCCAACCAACAGTAGAAACAATTTTAACGCATTCTAGCGGTGAATGGTTGTCAAGTATGGTGAATATACCAGACGAGGCAAATGGTCGCGTTACAGGCGCTCAAAAAGCAGGTATCGGCATTACATATATGCGTCGTTATGCTTACGCTGCAATCCTTGGTCTAGCTGCCGAAGATAATGACGGCAATGAAAATTTAATCAGCTTGAAGGATGAGAATGTATCAGCTCGCATCGAGCAACTAAAGGCAGAAGGGCATTCCGGCGCTCAAATTGTTAAAAGCTTAAAAGCATCTAACTTTAAGTTGTCGGCAAATCAAACACGCGAAATTTTAGGGGCTGAATAATGGCTGATCATAACGAACTACAAAACACAGAAGCTTGGCACAAACAACGCAAGGGGCGCATTACAGCGTCCCGTGTTGGGGCAATCCTTGGGCATAACCCGTATCAGTCAGCAGATGACACTATGCGCGAAATGGTGCGAGAATTTCACGGATGCCCGCGAGAATTTGAGGGTAATATCGCTACTGAATGGGGCAATAAGCATGAAGAAGAAGCAATAACAGACTATATGATTGAGACGGGAAATATTTCTGTTGATCATGGTTTTATCGCTTATGAGGATTGGGCAGGGTGCTCCCCCGATGGTTTAATTGGTGATAATGGCGGTCTTGAGGTTAAGTGTCCGTTTGGTAAAAAACTGTTCAAAGCTGCTGATCGTGAATATTATTTGGATCAAGTTTTATTTAGCCTATACATTACCGATCGAGATTGGTGGGATTTTTCAGTGTGGGATAGTAAAGGCGGCTTGACTGTTGAGACTTTCACAAAAGAAACCGCCCAGGATTGGTGGAAAGAGTACGAACAAGCTCTAATTGATTTTCACAGCAAGTATTTATTTACAATTGCCAGTAAAGAATTGTCCGCGCCATATATTAAAGACCTTGAAAGAGAGCTTGTTGATTCTGAGTTTGAAGAATTAACCGAGCGATACAAGCAAGCTAAAGCGCTGTCAGATGAGGCTGCCGAGCAATTAAAAGAAGTTAAAGCGGAATTGATTTTGCGCGCCGAGTCCGAAGATATTAAAAAGGTTTCAGGATTTGGGGTTTCTGTCTCAAGAGTTGAGAAAAAAGGAAATATACAATACGCAAAAATTCCTGAGCTTAAAAAAATGGATTTAGAAAAGCATCGAGCAAAATCATCAATGTACTGGCTAGTCAAATAGTCTTTACATTAACCTAATATAAATCTATACTTTGCTATAGCTTAATCAATCAATTATTAAAGCCGTGTTAATCGCGGCTATGGGGACTCATGGAATTATCAGAATTTATTAAAGAAAATTACAGTGGCAAACAATGCTTATTTGCTGAGGCGAGTGGCATTTCAGCGTCACAAGTTTGTAATTATAAATCGCGCGGTAATTGCAGCGTGTTTATGCACGACGGCAAAATAGTATTGACGAATATTAAAAAGCATCTCGAATTAGGCGAAGTTGTCGAGAGTCGCTTTGTCCAATCAGAAGTTGAGCGATTAGCAAGGCAGGCCGACGACAAAGCTCTAGCTGTGTTACGGGTTATTATTGACCAAGAGATTAAGGGGCGTGAAAATGGATAAGCTAGTTGGATTAGTACAACAATGGTCAATTGATAAAGGCTTAGATAAGGCAGACTCACGCGGCCAGTTTTTAAAAGTAGTTGAAGAAGTTGGCGAGGTTGCGGCAGCTATGGCTCGCTCTGATATGCCTGAGATTTGCGATGGTATAGGTGATGTTTTTGTGACATTGATCATATTAGCGCAACAGCATGGTTTAACTCCTGAGCAGTGCTTACAAGCCGCTTACGATGAAATTAGTGGTCGTACCGGAAAAATGGTGAATGGCGTGTTTGTGAAATCCGAAGACTTACCAAAGCCAGCATACAATGAGTCAGATTGGGATTCCGTAACAAGCCAAGTATACACAGATGACCACAAAGACGATGCAGAAAAGCAGGGGAAATTGGTGTGATAGCTTGGATTGACAGCAAGATAAAACAAGCGGCGGATGCTGCTAATGAATCAGACTTTGAGAATTATACGGCTTTGCGTGTAATGTGGATTGATAGAATTAATGGCTAACTCAAAAAAGGCGTGCAAGTTTTGCAAAGAATACGTCAATGCTGATGTGGGTTTTAAAGCCCCTGTCGGCTTCTTTTGCTCACAAGAACACGTCATGTCATTCATTCGAGATAAGCAGCTTAAACAGCGTGAAAAGGCGGTTAACGCTAAAGTTAAGGCTGACAAAAAAGATTTGCGGGAACGTAAGTTTGCGATTAAGCCTAAGTCTAAGTGGTTAGCAGAATTGCAGGCTGTTTTTAATCAGCGTGTAAGGCTGCGTGACAAGCGTTTGGGTTGTGGTAGTTGTGATAAGCCGTTTGACTGGGATGGCCAATGGCATGCTGGGCACTATCACTCAAGAGGCTCTAGTTCATTCCTAAGGTTTAATTTGTGGAACGTGCACAAACAATGCAGCGTTTGCAACAATCACCTGAGCGGCAATATAGGCGAATACACGCCACGATTAATTGAGAAGATTGGGCAAGAGAAATTCGACTGGCTGTTAAGACATAAATACGAAACGAAAAGTTTTGATATTGAGTGGATTAAACGAGCTATTAAAATTTGCAGAAAAGCGGTTAAACGCGAACTTAAAAAGGCGGGTTAATCCCCTGCTCTTCTCTTTAGATCCATCACAGTGGCAAGTCTTTCTTTTTCTTTTCTTTTCATTGTAATTACCTCGTAAGATACTTTTTCCTGCATAAGCTTCTGCATCTTACTATCGTAAATCATTTTTTTAATGTGCGTATAAATAAGAACTACTGAAAGAATAATGCCAAGAATTGTAGAGATTTTTATTAAATCACTACTCGGAATCATCTCCAAGTATTGACCCACTCCGGTTGATGTTGTCGCTGTTGCTGCTGCCGCTGCAATCTTCGGGTTCGATGCTAGCTCTTTCAACATGATTAACTCGCTTCTCGGTTAGATTTATCATTTCTGAACATCTCAAAATTGCTGATACTAAAGTAAGAACTCCAGCTATTAGCTGTAAAGCCTCCCACATAAAACCACCGTTCCCTATCTAGCAGTATGTACAATGAAATAACAAATAACACAATAAAGGCCAAATTATAGAAAAATGGCGGGTAATAGAAAAACCACAAAAGATAACCTGCAAGATTTGTTATCATCATTCCTAAGCAAAGTCTTTGTAGTCGTAAAATCATTTTTGTTGGGTCAATTATACAGCTTGTTAACAGAACAATCATAAAATTACTTATTGCTGCGCCGCCGTAATATGCCAACCCATCAAGCTCACCAAAAAACACATCAAACAGCACAATAATAGCCGTAAAAATAGCCGCCGCCGTCAATCTTTGTGCGCTTGGTTGCAAAAGAGAGACGACAGCAATTACTAATATCAATCCTGTAATTACTGTCATCATTGTTATTTGCCTTTCTTTTGCTTTGCCGTATCAATATAGATAGGTGCTTTCTTTGGCTTTGGTGCTGGCTTTGCTTTTCTTACTCGCTGCTTGCCTCTGCCGTTCATTTTTTTTACTAGTTTCATAATATCACCATCATTATTGATAATACGCCGCATCTCTAAAGCCTGTCTCTAGTGTAGCTACGCTTTGGGTTAGTGTTCTTATTCCTGCGTCAATTTCAGAGAATACATTTTTTGCAAAAATAATATTATCCTCGACATAATTAGGAAAGCCGGTCTGTTTGTCTGTTGTGTCAATACCTACATATTTCTTTATGACACCGCCAAACATTGCGCCCTTCCATGTTCCAGAAAAGGCAGAGGCTGAAAAATCGCAATCATAAGCATTTATAATACCAGTACCAGAAATTGCCGCAACACTACCGCGTACTTTCTTGACCGTATTTCCTGCGCCTGAAAATATGCGCTCCCATCTGCAATCAATGGTAACTACTTCGGTTTTTAGCCCTGAGATGCCATCCAAAACCACGTTTGATAACTGGCCGCCATCAAATGTATCAATACCAAAATCTCTAGGGTCTGAATTCTGGCAGTTGTTGATATAAATATCACTTGTCCCGGTTTCTGCGGTTGCAAACTGACCTATTAAATATAGTGGGCAATTTTGATTGTAAACAGTACCGTTTTGAACAACCACTGAATTGGTGATAGATATATTTCTAGGATATTTAGACACTCTACCACCAACAGCAGCCACACCACTGCCAGATCTGACTGTTTGAAGATGGGTTTTCCCTGTCGCGCTTGTTGGCGTGTGTAGCGTGATGTTTTCAGTTGTGATATTTACAGGGAACTGCAAATCCCTTCCAAAATCATGGCCAGTATAAGTACTATCTAAGTAAGCATTAATACCATATACAGTAATATCGGTGGCGTTCTTTAAGTCTTTCGCGTCAATTAGAATATCATGCACATGGATACTTCCATCCCACTCAGAGCCGTAATCCGCACGAATAAGAACAGCAGCCAGAACAACGCTTGTAGCATAAGTATCTAATGGTGTTATGGTTAAATTGCTTACAACCAATAGCCCGCCGCCTGCAATGCTAATTGCATCACCACGATTTAAAGTCAGGTTGTTAAATTCATAATCGTAACAGCAGAAGTGACCGCCAACACGATCAACAACAGAGTTTGTCACTGTAACATCACGCGTGTAGTTTCCATCAAGCTGCGCCCACCCATCAAAGCTAGTTAAGCCATCAACAACAAGTTTTGCATAATATGCGCCAGTGATCACATAATTAAAGTCAACACGCCCTTTTGAGGCTGAGTCGAATATAGGCTGATCAAATCGCACGTCGTAGCAGCCAACTAAGTTAAACAATTGCTGTACAGGGATCTGGGCTGTAGCTCCGCTATCAATATATCTTGGTGACTTAAAGGAAACGCAATTTCGCGTAATTCTTACAGGATAGGCTTTATCTACCGTCCCATTGACCTCTAAAGTGAAATTTTCTATTGTAATGTGGGGGACATTTGCCGGTGATATTGTTATTTCTGAAATAGAACTAAATGTTGTGGTTAGTGGGTATACCAACTCACCAAAATTACCAATTAAAGAAACATTTGCTTTTTTCTGTATTGCGCCGCCTTTTCGTATTAAATCAGTATCATCTGACTTTATCACCACAAAGGAATTGTCGTAATTAGACAAACTTTGTATAACAGAGGCATTTTTGACAAACTCGCCAATGGATATATCCGACTGGCTAAGTGTTGTCGATGAATACTCAGGAACTACTTTAAAAATATCACCGGTTGGATCAACAGATAAAAGAAATTTAAACCCACCCTCATAACTTGTTGAGGTAGAGACCTCAATAGGTTTTGCACCAGACAATAAACAAACGCCACCAACTTGACAAACACTAGCTATGGTCGCATTGGCCACTTTATGAGTCTCAATAACGCATATTTCAGCAGCAGCATTAATGCCGTCAAGGACTGCTCCAAACATACTGTAATTTAGAATCGCTGCATCTTGCCTGACCCAGCAGCCAGTACCGACAATAAGAGAACCATCAAACCAAGGCTCTACAGCGGCAGGATTAGTCCAATTTGCAGGATATACCGCGGACTTTGAAATTATTGTTCCACCGTTGTGGTTTGTCCCGGGCATTGAGTTGTCATACACAAAAATACCACCACCAAGCAATGAGCCACTAAAAAAGCCTGAGACAGAAGCCTGCGAACCGTCATCAACAGATGGTTTTGATAGCAAGTCTTCTATGCTGCTTGCCTTGATTGGTGCGCCAACCTGTAGCGCCACAGCGGAAACAGAGTTAGGGCCAATAATTGAAATGCACGACTCAACTATGCCAGTCGTGACAATAGCAGCATCCACCTCAATAGTTGTCTCATTCGCTGCAAACGATGTTGATTTAATTGTTGCATAGCTATATTCAGCGGCATTATTATCTATCCGTACTCGTCTGCCTTCTTCATATTGCGTTGTAAAGTTTCCGTTTACCTTGAATGACGTAGAGCTAATGTAGTTTGCAGTCAGGCATAAAACCCATTCGCTTGGCTCAGCAGACGATACCGGATCAGATGTCCAAATCTCGTTGTTTTTATCATCTTTAAGCACCATCTTGTAAGAGCCAGACAGATAAACATCCGCGTACCCTTCACCGTTCAAAATAACAGGGTTTGTATTTGCTGTTATTTGATCTTCTGTTTTATAGGTGTCTTTCGGATTGTTTGTTCGCGCCTGATACGTGAACAACTGCCCAAAAGCTAAAGGTTTTCCGTTTTTATCCCAAGCGTAAAACTTGGGGCCGATCATTGAAACTGCCATATTTATTCCTCGTTAGCTTCTACTGATTTGGTTGTAAGTGCAATTCCTAGCGATTCAAATAACCACGGATATTGCTTAGATAGCTTAGTTAATTCTACCCTAATTTGCGGGTTTCCTGTTATCTCTGCCGCAATTGCTTTTCTAAGCTTTCTTTTGGTTAGTGTATCCCCTGCTTTTTCTGTCAGTGCTTCGGCTGCCATCTTTCCAATACCGCCGCCTTTTAAGAATCCTATGCCTGAGAACATCGGGCCAAATGCGCGCGTAAATATGTTTTGAATATCATTTGCTGAGCCTTTTGGAATTGCATCAAAGAATGTTTGAGAATCCTTGGCTGCTTTGCCTAACTCGGTTAGTTTATTCAATGCCACATCGTTATTTGAGAACAAGCGTTTAAGTTCTGCCTCTCCCATCCCATCTAACGCCTTTCTAAATGCTGTATAGCTAAACTGCTGCCCTTTTACCCCTTTTGCTGACATTTGGCTAGTTGCTTCATTTAGCAAGTTCATGATTGCAACGCTTTGAAGGTCTGCAATTGCTTTTACGCCCTTTTCCCCTGATTTTTCTAGGCTTGTCATAACCTCGTCTAATTGTTGGAGTGTAGGCGTCTTTCTTGATGTTTTAATCAGCTTATTAAAAACGTCTTGCGCTTTTGTGCTGTAAGTATCAAACGTTCCCGGCTTGGTTTTAAGTAGGTCAGACACAGTTGTTTTGCTGTTAAACTCCTGCGCAAACTCTTTTGCCTTTGTTCTGGCTGCTTTGGATAAGTCAGTTAATTTTGCAGCCTGACCTGCACCCTCAGCAGCAGCATCAACAGAAGCATCAAGTTCTTTTAAAATCGGCTTGATTATCGCGCTAGTTGTTGGGTCTTGAGGGTTTATGTTTGCATTTAGCTCTTGACGCATACTCTCAAAGTTTTTAGCTGATAATTGTCCTATTTCCTCATCCCCAGATACTATCAGTTTTAAAAATGCCTCGTCCGGCTCGATTACACCATACCGCATTAGCGTTTCTTTTAAGTCGCTATGCAATGCTGTCATTTGTGAGCGTTTTATTTTTTTTGTTTGATTCCATGCTGAGCTGATTGTATCAACAGAAACGGGCAGGGATTCTCCAACTTTTTCTGCCTCTTCGGCTAATAGCTTGTAGGCTTCGTTCTTTTCGGTTCTTACATCTGCTTTTCTCGCCGTTAGTGCGTCGCGTGTTGCTTGCCCTGCACCTGTAGTGCTTGTTTCTCCTGTTTCTTCTGCTAAGTTTACAAGCGCCTGTTTAAAACCTTCCGACTCTGTGCCTAGCGCGTCTCTTAATGCGGCTGCTTCTGGGTCGTTAATTTGTCGGCGCAACGTTTGCGATTCTACTGCCTCATTAAAGCCTTGTGTAACGCTTGAGGTTGTTGGCTCAATGTCGAGAGCGTCATATCTTGCCGCCCTAACTGCTTGCTCAGGATCAACACCCGCTGGCGCTGCTTTCAATAGCGTTTGCATTTCCTCAAATACGCCAGACTGCTGTAACATGTCGCCGTAGGTTATACCCTGTGCTTCTAGTACCTGCTTTAATTCTTCCGAAGGCAAGCCGTTTTCATTAATCAAAGAGCCAGACGGTGCTTTTCCTGTTAGCTTAGAAAATGCTGTTTTAATAAGCGGACTAGCAGCATCAATAATGTATTGAGAAGCCTTACCGCCTACTAATGATAATACCGCTTCTTTTGCAGTTGTTTTCGCTACGTCTGCGCCCGTATACCCTTCTTTTTGTGGTCGTGTTGCGCCATATATAGCGCCTTCGGTTAATAGTGCGGCTGTTCCGACGCCAACGCCTGCTGCTGGTGCGGCTAGTGCTGCTCCTGCCGCCAATGGTGCAATCTCTGCCACTACACCTGCACCTTTGCCAACTGCTTGTGTAATTGGATTCTTTGTTTTTTTATCAAGCTGTCGTAATACTCGCTGATCAAGCCATTCGGCCGCTTTTTCTTCTTCGCTACCACTTCCAAATAGATCACGAACTCTCTGCTTTACACCTATTCCAGTCTCTGCCAACTCCTGAGAAAAACCTCTATTGAATGACTGCCTATAGCTTGCATCCTCTGCTTTTTCGCCATATAGAAAATCCATCACAGGCTTTAGCTTGCCGGCAAACCCGGTGTCCATAGTGTCCATCTTCTCGATAAACACCTTCTCAAACTCCTCTGATGTCATGGATTTAACCATTTCTTCTATTTTTTTTGCGCGCTCAAGTTGTTCAGGCGTGCTACTCCATTTTACAAGTGGTTGAGGGCCTTCTTGTTGTGGTTGCGGGCCAACCATTACCCCGCGCTCCTCCAGCATTTGAGACATAGGCTTTGAGCCATCAACAGGTGGCGGAGTGTATGAGCCAGTTTCTTGTATTTGTTTAAATGCCGCCTCAACCTCAGTGGTTGGCTTTATTGTTTGCTGCACTAGTGGTGGTGTTCTTTGCCCAACTGGCGACTGCATTTGATTAAACGCATTAATAACATCATCTGCCGACATAATTATTTACCCCCTACATTCATTCTCTGCCAACCTTCAACAATATCAGAATCACTAAATCCATTTTCCCGCATAGTTTCTCGGAATTGATAAAAGAACATAGGCGCGCCTGTTTTTGGGTCTGCGACAATATCAGAAACCATTGGAGTCATAGTTTTAAAGTCTCGCCATGCTTTATTAGCACCAACAAGGGTTTGATTATCATCTAAAAAGTCTTCGTAAAAAGCTGATTGCTCTATTTTTCTATTAGCAATTGCTCTTGCTGAATCCAAAACAAATTGGTTTGCCTCGGTTGTTTTACCTAGGTCAACCACAGCTTTCTCTATTCGTTTTGCATCAGAATCAGTTTGCGGGCCTTTTTGTGAAGCCATAATATCAAGGACTTGTTTCATCGCCAGTCCTTTGAATTTTTCCATATCTGTAGGGTCAACGCCAGTTAATGCAGCACCATCACCACCTAAGCTATCCCATACTCTGGCAATTTGCCCGCGCGCCTCTGTGCCAAAACCCGTATTTATGTCGATAGATTCCATTTGATCAAGTGATTCTAATTGATCTTGAGCTAATACCGCGCTGTCTTGTATTGTTGTTAGTGTTTTAACTCGATTGCCAGCCAATAATTCCTGCTCTTTCTTTGCTCCGCCTTGCTGAATATTTACAAGAGGTGCAGAGGTTTTGATTGGCGTATCTACACGGCTAACTTCACTGCCAGCTTTATAAGTAATATCCTCTCCGCCTGCGGTAATTACTTTAGGGTTTTCCAGTAGTTTCATCATTGGTGTTGCTTTGGCCAGAGATACCTCTAAAAACTGAGAGTTAAACTGCTCTGGCATTTTAGCTTGTTGTTCTGGTGATAATGTGCTTCGGAATTGCGAGTATAGATCTGCTGCTTTGTCTTGGTCAGGCATCTGCAAAAGCGTTGCTGATAGCTGTCCTATTTCCTCTACAGATTGCTTTGCCGCGGCTATTTGTCTGTCGTCCATTTTATTGACAGCCTCAATAAACTTAGGGCCACCATCTGGATCAATAGAAAGCAATTGTTGTTGCGCCCCTGAATCGCCAGTGCTTGCCTGTGTTCGCAGCTCTAAAAGCTGGTTTTGACGTTGTGCTGCTGCCGCTTCTTTTGCTGGCCGCTCAGCTATAACTCGCTCTTGCTCGCCCAAGGTTAAAGCATTCATTTTGTTCTGGGTTCTCGCGCCTTTTACTTGTTCAGTGGTGCGATAAACTTCACCCATATCTATGCCGTATTGATTAGCCATGTTAACCCCCTAAGTTTTTATGTAAAAGCCAGTTTTGAGCGCCTTGGTTTATAGAGCCGCCGACCTGTTGCGCGCCTTGTGCTTGCGCCTGCCCTTGCTGTAATAAGGCGTTACTTTGAGCTTGCCCTTGTTGCGCTAATATATTGCCAGAAGATGCTGCTAGCTGACCAGTGGCGCCTGCTTGTTGTGCTGCGGATGCCTGACCCTGACCAGATAAACCTGCAAGCATATTGTATTCTTGTCGTTTTCGGTCTGCATTCACAGCGTATTCATTTGCCGCTCTTGCGTATGCGTTGCCATATTCCTGACTAGCTAAGCCTTGTGCAAAGTTTTGAACGCCTTTTTGTTGTGCGCCACTTTGAAGCCTTCCGCGTGCTGCTGCTGATTTATCTAGCGCGCTAATGCCTTGCTCCATTCTGAACTGATAGCCGGGGTCTTGGGTGATGTCGATTTTCGAAGGATCAAACGCGCCGGGGTCGAATTGACCACTTTGAACACCCTCCCACACTGCGCCAAGTGCTTGCTCGCCAACATCGCGCCACGGTGCAAAATCTTCTCGCTGAGCATTTGCAAGCTCTTGCTGTAGGTCTAAATTAGCTTGAGCTATTTCCCCGCTCGCCTTTGCGCCCTCTGCTGCTGCGTCTGATTGAGCGTTGGCAGAATAAATACCAACCCCCGCACTAACTACCGCGCTGCCAATTATTGCTGCTGCTACTACTGACATAAAACCCCCTGTTTGCTTAATTCAATTTTTTGCATAGCTTCATCAACCAATAAATTCCACACTTTTAATTCATCAAAACTAGAACACGTTAAAAACTCATACATAGATTCAGGGTCGCGTTCTTCTGAGCAATGGAACGTAATCCAATGAGTATCCTCATGCGCATAACCTGCACGCTTCTTACCCGCTTTTCCTTCCATTATATTCAGGCCAGTCAATCTTTTAACTTCGCCGCTGTCAGTTGATACTGTTACGTCACCGCTCAACATAATGTCAAAATGGTCAAATTTGTGAATGCGGCCAGTTAATAATGTGCCTTTTGGTATTGTGATTTCTCTTGCGTAAATGCCGCCGTTAAAGCGATGCTTAACAGGGATTTCCACCTGATCCTCCAATAACATAGCCTGCTCTAGTTCGTTAATCTTAGAGGCTGCTAAGGCTTTGTTTGCATCACATACCGAGGCAACCAATACAAGAGACTCGTCTTCACTTGTGGATATTTGTGATTCTGGCATTACTCTACCTCTCGTCCTGTTATTGTAAAAAATATAGAGTTAATTGCAGATGATTTTATCTTTAATTTTGCACCCGCCGGAATCAGCTGATTGACCAAACCGATCCCCAAGTCTATTTCACCCCAAACGACAATTTTAAACGGAATCTGTGGCGTCTCATTGGTTCCCGTATCAATTACAGCCTCATAGCTTGCGTTTACTTTTGAGTTATTCGCAGCGGTGAAGGAGTCAATAATAACCCCTTTATTACCTGCTGTAAAAAGCGTTTCAAAGGCGTTTGCGGTTGTATTCGCTTTGTTATCTATTACTTGAATTAAAGCCATTACAACACCCTTAAAATCGCATGATCAACTATAATATTAGTTGTGCCGCTGTTGTTTTCAATAAATACCTCGTAATAATCACCCTGAGATACAGTGTCTTGCCATGGAATTGTTAGTGTTTCTGATTTTGAGCCGCTAACCGAAATACTCACACCAGATGCGGGAATTACTGCGCTATTCTTCGCAATGTAGGCAGTTGCATCAATACTACCACCACCAACCGCAACAACCCCCGCTGACACTGTAATAGGTGCTTTGAGCGCTCTCTCTGCCTCGTATACCACTCGACCACTACTTGTAGTTGTAAATAACGAGGCTTGAACTTCAACCCAAACCGCACTCACTAGTACGGGCGTGTTAATTGTTGTGATTGTGGTTACTAAGGCGTTACCACGAAAAGAAGTAAGAGCATCAGGCTGAGTGTCAGGCGTTGGACTGTTCTCAAAAAACGCCCATCTTGTATCGTTGCTAGATGACAAGCCTTGCAAGTCAGTCATACTTCCAAGAAATTCGCTAGAGTTTAACCTTGCTAACCTACCTACTGGAATATTGCCACTATTAGGCAAGCCAGAAACACCAACAGCTCCAGCGGGTGCTGAAAAAACTAAGTTACCAATCTCGCATACTGGCACAATTGCAGAACCTAAATCTAAGCCGACAAAATTTGAGTTAGTTGAGGTTATAGCAAACCGAGAAATAGACCAGATTCGACCTAATGCCCCGAAAAATTGAACGCCGTTTGCTGCATTGCTTGAGCCACAGTTATTAACCTGAAACAAAAGCATATTTGTCGATTTTGCCCATACATCACAACTCAATACCGTAACGTTTTGCGCTATAAATCTGTGTACGCTGCCGATAGTGTCCGAAAATTCAAAAGCGGTATTTGTTGCACCGGGATTAATGGCAACATTGTTAATGTAAAAATCCACATCAACACCCTTGAACATTGAGCCAGACCCGCTAAATGACAATACAAAAGAGCCAAGGTTATCACCTCGCAAAGAAGCGCCACCAACAGGAATACACTGCAAACTGGTGGTGAAAGAAGCTGCCAGCTTGTAAGGTACATTACTATCCATTGTCCACGTTGTAGCGGTTTTGTTGGGTAGGTCATCCTCACTGCGAAGATAAACTGTATTGTTTCCACTCTGAGTAAGTTTGTAAAGCTCTGAAAAATTACTCTCCGTTTTTGTAAACGCGTCAAAAAGGCTATCACCTTGCTTTGCATTCTCAGCGCCTATAATTATGTCTTGTTTTGCCATTATGCAATAACCTTATCAGTTGTGATGCTAGTGGTGTCTACTGTAAAGCCTGCGGTGTCAATCGTTAGATTGGGCAGGCCGTTTATCTGCATTTGTATGTATTGCATCTGCATAGCTGTATTCGGATGATCAGACAATTCAAGCGCATTGATTGCAGCCTCATTATCCTCAGCTAAATCAAGCGCCTCATCAATAGCATTACCACCCTTAAAAGCTGTTCTGGTGTACATTTCTCTAAACCAGATAGCCCAAGGGCGCGAAACCAACCCGTTACGATCAAACATTGGCGCGGTTATTGGTGGTTGTGATACTTGATTGGCCATTATCGCACCTCTACCCAAGCGCCGCCAATATCAATGGGAATAGGATCTGATATTTCGACTTTAAACGTAAATTGCCGAGAAGCACCGAAACGATTAACTTTGGCTCTGGTTAAATACTCCCCTTTCTTGCCGATATAACCACGCTTAAAACTCTGGCTATAAGTGTTACCGCTGTCTTTTGAGAAGTAAACGCGCAGCTCTGGATTATCACCTTGGCCAGACGTAAGACCGACACCCGAACTCATATCAAACTCTAAGCTGTCAATAGTCAGGAATTCACGACCACGGCTAACAGTAGGTAAAACAAACTCTCTAACAATTGGCGCGCCATCATCTGTGTGATAGTTGCTAACCATCTGATAAATTCGACCGTTTTGAAAATCACCAACCAATGTTTTTGCATTGAATAATATTGCATTATTAGAGATATGACGCCCAAAATGATAACTTTTTCTAATGTGCCAGCCGCCTGTGGTTATGTCATAGCACCACGTTAAGTCTCTTACTGGAATCGTTAACACATAAAATAAATGCCCGTCCTCTTGGTAAGTATAGGCAAAAGCATCATCAATATTTACATTTTTAAGCGTCTTTTCAACAGCATGATTAGAGATTCTAATAGGCGTATAACCAGCCATCTGATAAACCATCAAGTCAGAACCAACAAAATAAACAGTGTTGTTTTGCTTTGCTAGTGAGTAAGGGGCTGCACAACCTTTTTCAACAAATGCCGCCTGATTTCTCTCGAAAGGAAAATCAGATGACCCTGAGTTGTACCAAACTTCTATTGATTCAGTTCCAAATAGAAACAACTCTCGATGGTCACTCAAAACTCCAACCAAATTATCCGGCTGACCTTCTGCGGTTGCATAGTCTAATGGATCAAAATCAGTACTTAGGATTTTGGATAAAAAGAATTGCCCCGAGTCTTTGCGGTTAAATATAAAGTATCCATCCTGAAAGACGACATGGGTCGAAGGGTAAAAGGCATCATCGACAATACGCTCAGTGACGTGTGCATCAATGTTGTATTTGAAACCTTTGAATCCATCGACAACCACCAAATCAATGCCGTTATCAGCAATAACAACGCGGTCGGTTAAATCAACTTCGCCTCGTTCTTTGAATGATCCATCGTTGAATATTTCGTATAAATGGGATTTAGTGAATGCAAAAGCTTTTGCGCCCATTCTATGTAGACCAATAACGGGGAAGGTTGGAAGCTCTAAAAAGAATGCAAGCCCCGGCGTTCCAATCAATGAAAATGGGTATTTACTGCCCGTATTATTTCGCGGGAATACATTAACCAACAATTCATCACCGGCAATATTTTGTTCTGCTGTGCTTGTTGAAAGCGGGATTTGCATCTGTGACATATTTATGGACCTTGCTGGATTATATAACTACCCTTGGCGCGCGCTGTGCTTGCCACCGCTCTATCCATACCTAAAACTAGCGTACGGTAATTATTGCGTTTAATTAGCTTTTTGCCTGTTACTGCGTGCGTTGCCACTGCTGCCGATGGTTGTTTGCCCCACTCATCTGCCAAATCTAACGCTAGATTATAAATCAAAGCGCGCTCATAGCCCGGAGGCAGGTTAATAACATCAGTTAGCCCAGCGGTTGGAAGGATTCCCGCCAATGGCTGAACTACTTCCAAATGCAAAGTCTCATCAGCAAATGGCATAGAATCAAATATTAATGTATTTAGTGGCCAGCCTTTTCTATTGTAAATCCTAGACGGCCTAGCGCTGCTAGTTTTACGACTAATTCGATTGTATGTCTTTACATCAAAAAGCTCTTGTACGTAGTCTGTGCCACTACCATCACGAATAAAAGCGCCTAGAATACGTTCAGGTCGTGCGGTTTCAATATGATTGACAGGTAATGGCACTGGTACAGGCTCAGGATAAATACCAATAGTGTACTCTGATTGACCCGCCAATAGCCCAAACGTTACGGCATTCACAACGGGAATTAATAGCGTTTCATTTGTCCAAGCATCAACCATTTGAGTAAAGGTCTCAAGTGCGTCATCGCCTTCATTTGCTGGTAATGGCTCACCCGGTGATAAAACACCAATCTTACGCATTGAGCTGCGGATAATATCGCCAACTGTGGTAGCCATTTACGCCACCATAGCCGCTGCGATTTTCTCAATTAATGTAGCTTCTTTCATATTCATGCGAAGACCTAATTTGTACTTAGCATTGCCAAGATAAACTAATTCTTCTTTTGTTAAATCTGTTGGCTCTTCGTCAAACGCCACCTGATAATCTTCTAGCTCACCATTCAAGGCTTCCTGAGCTTCTGTTGGCTTACTGTCGGTAAATGCGCGTTTATTTACTTCTGCTTCAAACTCTTCTGGCGTCATAACCAAGAAACCAAGATTTTTAATCATTGCTATAACTTGGTCAGGCGATGCTTTGCGCGCTTGCTCTTCCGTTACCGTTAATTCTGGTTTTTTATCAGGCAATTCCAGTTTTGT
>TARA_R110001599_G_scaffold218791_2_pt1 | contig 22759 bp, 14 predicted proteins | sample TARA_R110001599 | Tara Oceans TARA_R110001599 (sample SAMEA4398360) | marine metagenome | biome: Polar Biome; feature: [MES] marine water layer (ENVO:01000295) within the mesopelagic zone...; material: water (ENVO:00002006), including particulate matter (ENVO:01000060) such...
CGCAGGCGTTCAGGGCGACATCGGCCCCAAGATGAACGAAGAGCGTGATCCATCCTATTGGCTGGAGCAGCCCGGTTCGCCGAAGCCAAAGTTGGAAAACGAGGACGAAGAGCCAAAGACGATCGCTTATGACGAGCTGATCAAATCCTGGCAGTAAGCCAATCGTCCGGGGCCGGATATCTGGCCCCGGACATTTCATCTTTCACCATCTTTTTCACCCTTCACTGATGACCGGGCCATCTGGTCGGGCCTGCTGTCCCTTGATATGCTGGGCCGCAGTTGACGCTTACTATTTTACGGGGGCCGCGCATGACGTATATCCTTGCCATTGACCAGGGCACCACCTCCACACGGGCCATCGTTTACGATGACACGATGACGTCGATTGCCAGCGCCCAGGAAGAATTTCCCCAGCATTTCCCCCAGTCCGGCTGGGTTGAACATGATCCCGATGATCTGTGGCGCACCACGCAGGCGACCTGCCGCGGGGCGATAGACAAGGCAGGGATCACGGCGGGCGATATCGCCGCCATCGGCATCACCAACCAGCGCGAGACCGTTGTGGTCTGGGACAAGGAAACCGGCCGTCCGATCTATAACGCCATCGTCTGGCAGGACCGCCGCACCGCCAGCCAGTGTAGCACCCTGCGCGCCGCGGGCCACGAAGAAATGATCACCGACCGGACCGGCCTGCTGCTGGACCCGTATTTCTCGGGCACCAAGCTGGCGTGGATACTGGACAACGTCGATGGTGCCCGCGTCCGCGCGACCAAGGGCGAGTTGCTGTTCGGCACCGTCGATTGCTTTTTGATCTGGAAGCTCACCGGTGGGGCGTCGCATGCGACAGACGCCACCAACGCCGCGCGCACCATGCTGTATGATATCCGCAAGGGCCGGTGGAGCCGTTCGATCTGTGAACTGCTCGACATCCCGATGGAGATGTTGCCAGAGGTCAAGAACTGCGCCGATGATTTCGGCCATACCGATCCCGATATTCTGGGCGCTGCCGTGCCGATCCACGGGGTCGCGGGCGACCAGCAGGCGGCCACGGTGGGGCAGGCGTGTTTCGAGCCGGGGATGCTGAAATCCACCTACGGCACGGGCTGTTTCGCGCTGATGAACACAGGCGACACGCCGGTGCAGTCGGAAAACCGGCTGCTCACCACCATCGCCTATCAGTTCGACGGCAAGCCGACCTATGCGCTGGAAGGGTCGATCTTTGTCGCGGGGGCCGTGGTGCAATGGCTGCGCGACGGTTTACGGATCATTCAGGATTCGGCCGAGACGCAAGGGCTGGCCGAACAGGCGGACCCGCATCAGAACGTGGTACTGGTGCCGGCCTTTGTCGGGCTGGGTGCGCCATACTGGAACCCCGATTGTCGCGGCGCGGTCTTTGGTCTGACCCGCGGCACGGGGCCCGCCGAAATGGCCCGCGCGGCGCTGGAAAGCGTCGGCTACCAGACGCGCGATCTGCTCGAAGCGATGGCCGCCGACTGGAAAGCCGATGGCGTGCAGCCCACCTTGCGCGTCGATGGCGGCATGTCCGCCAGCGACTGGACCATGCAATTCCTGTCCGACATCATCGCCGCCCCCGTTGACCGGCCCACCGTGCATGAAACCACCGCCCTTGGGGTCGCGTGGCTTGCGGGGATGCACGCGGGCGTTTATCCTGATCAGGAACAGTTCGCGAAATCGTGGACACAGGAAACCCAATTCACGCCGAAAATGGACGATGACCAGCGCAACGCGAAATATGCGCTCTGGAAAAAGGCCGTCGACGCGACCCTGAATTTTTAAGGACACCTTTATGACCGCTCCCACACTTCGCCGGTATCTGACCCAAAACAGCTTTGACCCCGATCTGGTGTTTCTGCTAGAAGACATCGCCTCGGCGTCGCGACTGATCGCCGGTCTCGTGCGTCGTGGTGCCTTCGAGGGCAACCTCGGTGCTGCCGGAGAGATCAACGTGCAGGGCGAGGCGCAAAAGACGCTCGATATCATGGCCAATGACGTGTTCGAGCGTGAGTGTGCCAACAGCCCGCGGCTGGCAGCACTTGTGTCGGAAGAGGTGGAAGAGGTCACTTGGCTGAAAGAGCCGCAAAAGGGCGACTACCTGCTGTATTTCGATCCGCTGGACGGGTCGTCAAACCTTGATGTGAACCTGTCGGTGGGGTCGATCTTTTCGGTCATGCAGGTGCAGGCCGATGGCGACCGCAACGTGCTGCACAACGGGCGCAACCAGATTTGCGCGGGCTATGCGATTTACGGCCCCTCGACCATGTTTGTGGTGACCAAGGGCGACGAGGTGGCGGGCTTCAGCAGCGATCCGGACACTGGCGAATTCAGCTTGACGCACCCCAAGATGACCGTGCCGGCCGAGACCTCGGAATATGCGATCAACACCTCGCGCGCACGCTATTGGTATGCGCCCGTCAGCCGCTATGTGGACGAGGCCGTCGCGGGCAAGGAAGGGCCCCGTGGCCGGTCGTTCAACATGCGCTGGACCGCGTCCATGGTCGCGGATGTGCACCGTATCCTTACGCGTGGCGGCGTCTTTCTGTACCCCGCTGACAGCAACAACCAGAAAACCGGCGGCAAGCTGCGTCTGATGTACGAGGCGAACCCGATGGCGATGGTGATCGAAGCGGCAGGCGGTGCTGCGTCGACAGGGCAGGGCGCGATCATGGACGTCGCCCCCACGGCACCCCACCAGCGCGTCCCGGTGATCCTTGGCTCGCGCGACGAGGTTGCCGTGCTTGACAGCTACCACAAAGACGCCACTGACAGCTAAGCCGATGTTTTCGTTCTTTAGCCCCCAGGCACTGTATTTCGGGCGCGGGCAAGCTGCGCAGGCCGCGGCGTTGGCCGCAGGTTTTGGCCATCGTGTGCTTATCGTCCATGGGTCGAACCCAGCCCGTGCCGCTTGGTTGATCGAAAGCTGTATTGATACTGGATTGGACGTGCAAACCCAGGGCTGCCCGGAAGAACCAAGCTTGCCTGCGATTGAAGGTGCATTGGCGTGTCTGAAACAGCAATCGTTTGATGTGGTCGTCGGTCTGGGTGGCGGATCGGTCATCGACTTTGCCAAGGCGCTCGCCGCCTTGATTCCCTGCGATGGCACGCCGCTTGACTACCTTGAGGGGGTGGGCGGGGGCCAGCCGCTACCGTGCGCGCCCATACCGATGATTGCCGTACCAACGACGGCTGGAACCGGTGCGGAGGTCACCAAGAACGCCGTGATTGCCGTGCCGACCCATAACGTCAAGGTCAGCCTGCGCGACCCGCGTATGATCCCCGATATCGCCATCGTCGATGCCGCGCTGATGGAGGGTGCCCCGCGTCGGGTGATCCTCGCGGCGGCGCTGGATGCGATTACCCAGGTCATTGAACCATACGTATCGTCGAAATCCAATCCGATGACCGATGCCCTGTGCCGCGCTGCAATTCCTGTGGGCCTGTCGGCCCTGCGCGACGTGGTCGAAAACGGGACCCCCAAAGCGTGGGACGATATGGCGTGGGTAAGCACTTGCGGGGGCTTGGCCCTGGCCAATGCGGGACTAGGCGCGGTGCATGGCTTTGCCGGGGTGATCGGCGGTTTGACCGGGGCACCGCACGGCGAGATATGCGGTGCCTTGCTGCCTGCCGTACTGGCATCCCACCTGCGCAAGGCCAGGCCCGGTTCCGAAACTTATCGTCGCCTGGATTTCATATTGACCGAACTCGATCATCAATTCGCAACAACCAGTGCACCCGGTTCTGGCCTGAAGGCGCTTGACGCCTGGTCGCGGCAAATGGGTCTGCGCAGCCTCGGCGCGCTCGGGGTGGGGGAGGCTTTGCATGCCCAGATCGCCAAGGCCGCTGGAACGGCTTCGTCGATGAAGGCAAACCCGTTCGCCTTATCCCAAGCCGAACTGATCGAGATTTTGTCTGACGCCCAGTGACGCCAGACATTTACCGTAACGGCACCGTTGTGACCCTACATGCATAAAAGGTGCCCGAAGGTCGCCGGTTTAAATAAGGCAAAGAGCCGTGCACCTCTCGCGTGGGTGCGCCCGGATTTTTCCGTGTGCATGGGGTTGCGTGCCCCCGGTACAAATGCCGCGGCGTTCGACACAAGCGTCAATGCGGTCTTTTGTGTATAGGGCTGAAGTCAGGCGCGGCCCGTCATTTCAACCCACCGCTGCCCCACAGCCGGCAGGTCTTGGGACGGCTGGTACCTACCGCTGAGGTCGAACTGCGCCGTTCGCCTTGCAGTGACCAACATTATTTGCCCCGACCGATGTGGGTAAACACAGCGCGGCATCCATAGGTCCAGGTTAACGTGACGAAAGATAATCGGCCGACACATAGCCCGTGATTTGAGGTGCGGCGGTAAGCGAGACACGGCACCACAACTGACCTATTTCTGTGACACAGTCCCGGCGATTCAGCGCGGTTCCGTCCGGCAGGCCCAAGATAACGCTAAATCCAAGCCCCGGACCTGCGCGCAGCTTCAGCAATTCGTCTGGGCCGGTACCTACGACCAAAGTGCGGTCGGCGGCAATGTTGCTGCAACCTGACGCGAGCATGAAAGTCAAAATTACCGAAATGGTGCTGCGCTGCATGATTTAACCTCGTTCGTTTTCCTATCAATAGACCTGTTTCAAACCGAAGCCTAGCAATCTTCGCCGCACCTGCGGCTTGTGTCGGACATTGCTGTCTTGCGTAAATGGGGCCTGATCGACGCGGTGCTGCGCCCTGTCTTGATGTTCGCCCTATGACGGTGGTGCGCTGGTCATTCCCGCGATCATCGCGCCGAGTGCGACAAGGTGGACCAGCATCAACGCCTTGTCATTCCACAAGGCACCAACAGCAAACCACCCCAATACGCCGATCAAAAACAGATAGAGGTTCCATGGCGTCCATCCGAAGCCCGTAGCGGTGTAGCCCATGATCTGGATGATCGAAGCGCCCCATTTAACCCCGAAAACCAAGCGGTCCAATCGTGGGCGTCCAATGGTGATATCAGACGGCACGGGTCAGACCCCCGTCGATACGCAGGTTTTGCCCAGTGATGTAGCCGCCCCCTTCAGAGGCGAGAAACGAAATCACCGATGAGACCTCTTGGGTCTGCCCATAGCGCTGCATCGGAATGCGCGCCTTGCGATCTTCGGTTTCCGGAAGGCTGTCGATGAAACCGGGCAGCACATTGTTCATGCGAATGTTGTCAGCGGCATATTTGTCGGAATAAAGCTTGGTGAAAGCTGCAAGGCCCGCCCGGAATACGCCCGAAGTCGGGAAGAGCGGGTCAGGCTCGAACGCCGCAAATGTCGAAATGTTGATGATAGTACCGCCGTTCTGCGCCTGCATCGCGGGGGTGACCAACCGTGTCGGGCGGATAACGTTCATCAAATAGACTTCCATCCCCATGTGCCAATCATCGTCCGAAATCTCCAGCACCGGCCCTTTGGGGCCATGGCCAGCGGAATTGATCAGCGCGTCCACCCGGCCCCAACGTTCCATGGCACCTTGCACCAATGCGGAAATGTCTTTGGGGCTGGTATTGGAACCCGTGACGCCAAAGCCCCCCAGCTCGACGCCAAGCGCCTCGCCTTTCCCCGACGATGAGAGGATACCAACCTTAAATCCGTCTGCGGCTAATCGACGGGCGGCGTCTGCCCCCATGCCACTCCCGCCTGCGGTGATGAGCGCTACTTTTTCTACTGACATTGTTCTCTCCGTTTGTGTGTTGGCGTATAAATACTATACGTGGGGTGATGTTCCCCCTAAGAATTGATGTGTCGTGCCTGTAGGAATACTATTGTCATATGTCCCAACTTCCTCCTCTCAACGGGCTACGCGCTTTTGACGTGGCTGGTAGGCTTCTGAATTTTCGTGCCGCTGCGGATGAACTGGGCGTCACTCAAGGTGCGGTCGCCCAACAGGTGCGTCAGCTTGAGACGTATTTGGGTGTGCCACTATTCGAAAGGCTGCCCAAAGGGTTGGCTTTCACTTCAGCAGGGCGGAGCTATCACGTAACCATCGGTGCCGCGTTCGAAGCGCTCCGTAGGGCAACCGATCAACTGAGACCGGAACCTGGCAAAGTGCTTGTCAGTGTCACGCCAACATTCGCCGCCAAATGGTTGATCCCTAGCTTGCCGGACCTATCGGCCAAACACCCCGATATCGATCTGCGCATTATGGCAACAGAAAAGGTTTCGAGCTTTCACAGCGACGGGATTGACCTTGCTGTAAGGCAGGGAAAACCACCCTTCGGTGCTTCCCTCAATGCTCATCTTCTGTTTCGTCAGGAAATTATCGCCGTGGCGGCACCAAGCCTTGTTGAAAAGTATGCTTTGCCTGCCACGTCACACGCCATCGCATCGATGCCCAAGGTTCACGACGCGCATTATCTGTGGCCGGAATTTCTGGGATTGTTACAAGTCGAGGATAGGGGAGGTCGCGGACTGCGCCTTAGTCAGACATCCTTGGCCGTGGATGCCGCGATCTTTGGTCAAGGTGTTGCTTTGGTTAGCCGTTTTCTGGTGGCGACAGAGCTTGAAGCCAAGCGATTGCTCCAGATCACACCACTTACCCTCTCGGGCGAGCAGGATTTTTATCTGCTTGCCAAGCGACAATCCAAGCAGAATGCCGCGATCGATGCTGTGGTGACGTGGTTCCTGGAACGGGCTGAAAATTAGATATTTCCTAGCCTTCGACGACCCCATTACCGCCCGTCCCAGCGTGCCGGCACAGCGTCTGCGGCTCTCGATACCCGTGCCCCCGCTCTCAAAGCGTTCAAAGAACCCTAAAGGGGCGAGACACGTTTAGAAAAAAAAAGGGCGAGATCAAAGCGATTACGCCTTGTTTATGTGGCGGTTTTTTTGATCGATTGGGAAAGTGGCGGGCAGGTCGGGATAAAAATGGGCACCAAGAAGTATTTGTTATAACGAGGAAATTTGGAGCCGAACCGGTCCGTCTTCGAGGACATTCGAGAGCGAGACGATTAGCGGAAAAGCTGATTCAACCCTACGCCGTAGGAGATAGAACTGACCACTGTTGCCCTCATCTGAAATTGGTCGAAGTAGTTCAACAGCAGACAGCTGTGTCACGCAAGGAAGCTTACAATGCCATCTACAGAGCTATGACTTACTACGGGTTGAAATAGCTCCGAAATTCCATGCTCTGATTGTGACCTAATGGGATGAACTGCCTTCCCACCAACCCGCTGCTATCATGGCGGGGATGGTTCAGCATACGTTCAAGGGCGACGAGCAGCTTTTGCCGTGGGATGCGAGAAATTACGTGGTTCTCAGCACGGCTGCCATGGCAACGGCTTATCTGCCCGTGGGCGCCGCTCGCTGGAGACATCAGTATCACAGCACATTTGCTATTATTCAAGCCAAACGTAGGTCACATAAAAGCTCTTCAGCATCCGATGTTCCTGAAGGCGATCGCCAAGGCTGAACCCGTCTCGACGGAGAGGCGCCTGAAAAATGTCGAGTCCCCTGTCGAGGACAATTTTCCAACCGGTGTCGGTGACGATGTCACGAGCATGACCCGTTCCCGAGGTGTCGAAAGCCCAGGTAAAATCTACGCCGGACCCCACGCAGGCTTCGGTGATGCTCTCAAGCAGTTCACGTTGCTTGTGGATATTGCCGTCATCGGGGCCAGTGACGAGATGGATAGCGACCTGATCTTCCGGCGCTTTCCGCCGAATGACCATTTCCACGAACTCCATCATGTTCTTGATCTGATAGAAATATCGAATGTAGGGATCGGTCACGACAATGCGCTGTGCACCATCGATGTATGATCCGAAAAGGCTGTCGAAGCTGATCCCTTTGCGGTTTTCAGCGTAGACGTGATGGCCTTCTTCAAGTTTCGGTTTTTCCTGAGATCTTTGTCGAGGATGCTCTGGGTCACTCGGATTTTCTTCGCCAATTTCCCCATCGGTGTCGTGAGCCTCTCGATCATCTTGCTTGGGGTCCAGTGCCGGCTTCTTGTGGTAAAACTGGGGAAATTCTTGCTCCTCCACAGTCTGGATGCGCCGCTTCTCGCCATCGGAGCCCGTGTAGAAAAAATCGACATCCGGGTAGGTCGCGTCGATCCGGAAAAGCTGATCTTTCACGCGCTTCCGACTTTCAAGCGCGAGCTTCAGAAGTTCTTCTACATCCTCGGCGCTTTCGCCGCCGGCCGGGAAAATTACTTTCAGCAAACCTGACATCGTCTTGTAGACGGCGTCACGATCACGGGTCGAAATCTTTTCGCTGATGCTGAAATGCTGGTCAGGCCGGTTGGAAAAATCCTCCTGCCGCAGGTGCCGCAGAATTTCCGCGAGGTAGTCGACGATGAAGCCGTAGCCGCGAGTGAACATTTCCCCTCGGATCACGTCCACCTCCCAACCCGGGAGGTAGGCGTGCAGGCGGTCGATGAAGGCGGAGTCGTGGAACTGGGGGGGGAGAGCCTCAAACAGGTCGCTATTCTTGAGCATGAAGGGAACGTTGTGGTCGGTATTGCCAACGAAGGCAAAGCTTGCCTCGGCGCCCATGGGGTTCACACCTCGGGAAAATGTCTTGTTCGCCATGTAGTTCTTCATGATGTCAACGAGCGCCTTGTTGGCCGTTTTTTCGCGCCCGGCGAATTCGTCGAAGGCCACCACGTCCCAATACCCGACCAAACCGATCCGGCCATTCGAGTTGTTCACGAAGAGCTTCGGGATCGTGATTTCGCCGCCCGAGATCAGTTGTCCGTGGGGCGAGAACTCGGAGTAGATGTGCGACTTGCCAGTGCCCTTAGGGCCCAGCTCGATGATGTTGTAGTTCCGCTCAACGAACGGGATCAGACGCATCAGTTGCAGCAGCTTGCTCCGCCGTCCAAAAGCTTCAGGGTTGAAGCCGATGGACTGCATCAGCAGGTCGATCCATTCGTCCTTCGTGAACTGGTCACGCGCCGCCTTGTAGCCCTCGTAATCCACCTTCGCGATCTGGATCGGCTTGATCGTTTCCAGCCTCCAGGGGGATGTGCGCGCATCTTCGGCAAATTCGTATTGCACGTCGGCAATGCACCATACGCCGGTGACCAGGAGCTTCGGGTGAGCCTTCACCGTGCCGCTGTCCACGGCCACCTTCTTGATCCCGAGATTGTCGAATATCGCCTCGTAGCTGTCGGTCTTTTCGTTCAGGGAAACGCTGATCTGGTCGATGACCTTGTAGCGACCTTTTTCCTTGATGGTGGACTGGATCAGGCCCGCCTCGTTGCGATGCACGTAGTGCTTGCGCAGGATTTCCTTCACCGTTTCGATCCCGCTCTGGATTGAGGCTTCGTCATCGGTGGCGCAGTATTGTCCCAGGAGGTATTCCAGAACATAGGTCGGGACGATGGCATTGCCCTTGACGGCTTTCACCAGATCCTTGCGGACGACGTAGCCCGCGAAGTGCTCGTTGATCTTGTCGTCCAGAGAACTCATGCCGGCTCCTTAAAAATCGAAATCTGTCGAGATGCCACGGCGCAGTTGGAAGCGATGGCTCGTGTAATCTTCGTAGTGGCTGGTCTTGCCGACGCGTTCGCGCAGCTTCAGCAAGACATCCTGGTTGTTGAAGCGGTCCGCCTCACGCGACAGCAGGAACGTGATCGGCAATTCGCGCTCACGCGGGTTCGGCGAGGTGAAGTCGAACGTCAACTGATGTTCATCGGAAATCAGCGTGCCGTCCTGGGCATAGATCCCGGCCAGGAGGTCGCGCTGCTGCTGCTTCTCGGACATCGGCTCGGCCTGATAAAGCGCCACAGAGGTCTGCCCCGAGGAAATCAAATTCCGGTTTGGAGCGATGATCTGGACCTCGACCTTGCCGACATCGGCTTCACGACGTTTGCCCACGCGTATCACAGGTATGACGATTTCCTGTAGGGTGGCCCCACCGTGGACAAACCGGCTGCCAGCACCCTTGATGCGCATCCGGTTAATGGAGTTCGGGATCAGCACATCCAAGTCGCCCGAGAGGCTGAGCTCGTGCGCCGAGAACTTTTTCATTCCGGCCGTCTCGTTCAGCCCCCGCCCGATCACGAACCGGCGGTTCTTGAACAGAATTTCGGCGCCAGTGGGATCTGCAACTGAAAACTCCGTGTCGTCCAGTGGCCGATGTTGATAGAGGAAGCCGTGATCGGCTGTGATTAGGATGTTCGAGAAATTCGCGGTGGTAAGTTTGCGGACAAGTTTGGTCAGATCTTCAATCGCATCCTCGGCCGCCTCCGTCACGCGATCCTCGCTTGCCAGCTTGTCGCCGATGATGTCGATTCGGTTGTGGTAGAGGTAGAGGATGTCATGGTCCCGGAAGAGAGCTTTTCCGTCGTCGGCCTTCATACCCATGAAGTCATCGGCCTTCATGGCTTTGGCCCGGTCGCCGGAACGGCCATTCCCCAGGATCTTTTCCCGGTTCGACGTGCCTTGTGTTGGGTTGCCGAATGAAGACACTGACGCCTCACCGGAAAGCGTCAGATCCTTGTTCGGCAAGAGTGCTGCCATCCCGAGCTGGGTGTAGCTGGGCAGCGCTGCGATCATCGGCTTCAGGTCGGCATCAAACCGGTTCAGCTTGCGTATTTCCCGCAGGCATTCCTCGGCCACCTCGTATCGCAGCGCATCCGAGATGATCACCACGACCTTCTGATCCCGGCGACGGAACTCGGCCGCCTGATCTATGTAGAAATCTGACTGCTTCGGATAGCTCGGCACGGACCAGTCCGCCATCTTGGCGACCTGGTCCTGCCAGGCGTCGTTGACGGTCTGTAGAAAGCTGGTCGTGTAGCGGTTCTCGACACTCTCGAACAGCGCGCCCAACAACGACGACTGGCCGCTTTTCTGCATGTGGAAGATGAACTTCCGATAGAGCTGGTCGATCTTGAACCAGCTCGTGACATACCGCTTCACGCCCTCGGCGGGCGAGGTCATCCCCAGCGTCGCAGCCGCCAATGCCTGCTGGAACTCAGTCGCGTAGCCGATGGCTTCGTAGACATCCGCGTAGGTCGGATACCAGTGGCTCTGCCGGCGTTCCCTGACTGTCTTCAGAACTTCGGCAGCAGTCACTGTCTGGCTCGACATTTCCGCGACCAGTGAACGGACGATATGCCGGTCGATCTCTTCAAAATAATCGACCCCGCTCAGAACCTTGATCCCGCGTTCCGGCAAATCCTCCGGGATGCGAAGGATTTCCTGGTATTTGCGGCTCAGCGCTACGAAGGCTTCGGCACCGTGTCGGTTGTTCTTCCAGCGGCGGAATACCAGCAGCGCTTCGGCGTTCAGCTTCCCCTCCTCGCCCAGTGCGCGACAGTAGCAGGACTGGAACAGCGTAATCGCGAAGTCTTCCAAATCCGGCTCATCCGAGACGTAGCCATAAGCGTTTGCGACCTGCTTCCAGAAAAAACCTGTCAGCGCCGCACGCTCCATCAGCCGCAGCGCATCATCACGTCCCTCGGAAAGCTCACCCAGCAGCGCCTCGATCACCGTATCCAGTGCCCCTTCGGCGCCGACACAGACGGCCAGCATTCGTCGCAAGACGTCGGTCTTGGTCGCAGAGGGTGGCAACTGCCGCTTCAACGTCTCGATCCGGGCCTTCGAGCGATAGAACTCCATATGATCGCGCACCACGTCCTCGAATTGCGCAGGCAAGCCGAGTTCCGCCAGCCAGATCGCCGCCTGATCGGCTTTGAAAACAGCTGTGGCCAGTTGCACGTCCAGCAGCCAGTTGTCTTTCATCTCGGGCTCGGGCCCATCATGGAACAGCAGGAATTTCTGCTTCGGCTCCTGCCGCAGCATTCGGTATTTCAGGCCGAACTCGTTATTGGCGATCTCGACCTTCTCGACACCGTCCAAGGCCACGGCCTCGAACTCGGCCCTCATGTCGCGCGCGGCGTCATACCAAAAGACGATCCGGTGTTCTTCGAAGAGCCGGGCAAGCCCGGCCTGAATACGATCACTCATCAGCTGAGTCCCACGATTTTCTTCAGCGCGGCACCGAACTTCGGATAGTTCGCCTTCACCCCGTCATCCAGGTCGATCTCGATCTTCTGCTGCGCCAGTGGGAAGATCACCTCGCGCTCCCATTCGTTCAGCTCGTCGATCTGTTTCGCCACGACGCCCGCGTCTTTAAGCGCCTTGGTGCGTTGGCCCTGGGTCGCGGTCGCGTCATCGGACAGCTTGTCCAGCCGGGCGCGTTCGCCCTCCAGCTTGGTGATGAATTCGCGCAGGTAGTCGTTCAGCAGCACCGACACCGTGTCGCCGCGATAGCGGTGCATGTAGATCAGCGCGTTGAACGTGCCCTTGGGGGAAGAGAACATCCAGTAGATCGGGCGTTTCTTGTAGCGTTTCACGTGGTCGGCGTAGAAATCCTTTGTGAAATACTTCCGGATGTCCTTGCCCAGACTGTCCTCGATGAACTTCAGGTTCTCGCGGAAATGCGCCTCGCCGAAGGTCACGCGCAGGAACAGGCGGAAGCGTTCGGTGATGTCGTCGGGGAACCAGTTTTCGTCCAGCACGGGGATGACGTTGTCTTCGTCCGGCATGAAGCTGGGCTCGGGGATGCGGGCGAGGTAATCCTCCAGCCGCTCGCCCTGATTGGCGAGGATCAGGCCCGGTTCGTCGAGGCTGTAGCGCCCGAACATGCAGCCCACGGCATAGCTGAGGAACTCGGCCATGGTGTCGGCGCGCAGGCGGACCTCGCGGTCCTCCTCGGAGTTCTTCACGCCATAGCGATAGGCGGGGTTGCAGGTGAGGGTGATCTCGTTCAGCGGCACCTCGGGGGTCAGCTCGTCTTGCAACCCGTAGGCGTCGATGAAGATGCGGTTGTTCTCTTCTTCCAGCCGCTTCATCTTGTCCGTCATGGATTGCCAGTGGGCGCGGAGGGTGGTGTAGGTGGCTTCCAGCGTCTCGGCGCGGTGATCGGGTTGAAGCAGTGGAAGCGTGGTGAAATCCCAGGAGGTTTCGTAGGCGTCCCAGTCGGATTTGGCTAAAGTGATTGCACGATCGACGCACTTTGATACGGACTTCCGATCAAAATCGAGAATAGGCATTCTGCCAATATCGCCCACTTGATAATGAAGTGATGAATTCACCAGGGCCAAGAAATCGTTAAATACGCTCGAGTTTGCGTATCCGAGAAGCCAGCTTGCGCTATCTTCGTTTGGGTAAAAGCAGTGGCCAGATATGTCATGGAAGGTATCCTTTGGTGCAATTCTTGCATTAAATTTCCCGGAATTTACATCTGACCAAGTTCCTTTGGCTTTCTCAAGCGCCTCAAGCGGCAAGACCGTCGCGTTTTTTTGTTCCAAAATATGATTTGGGTTGTTTTTGTAGTGCAGCATGTGTCCGAGGTTGCCATACCATTTACGGAATGGTCCGCCTTTGAGGTATTTGATCCAACTATGATCGGTATTTGAGGCGCTATGGACATATCCCTCGTCTATCTCGTGCCAAATCCTCAAATATTTATCATTGTTTGAGGTTTGCATGCCAACTTTTGGATTGCCAAGTTCTTTGAACGGCACTCCAAACTCGAAGGCATCGGTGACTTTCTCACTAACCCAGTAGCATAGGGGGGAGCCAGGAATCTTCTTAAATTCTAATCCAGACTTTTGAAACCTGATTCTTTCGAGCGACTGGTTTTCATAATTCTTATTAAGTGACAGCGGTCGCTTTGTATCATACTTGTCAAAATCAAATGCAAAGTCGGGATTTTTTACGGCAGCGCGAAAGATGCTCCCAATGTCCTCAGATTTCAGAAACTGGAAGTTTCTTTTGTGAAGTCGAAAATATGGAGCGGACTTCGATGCGTCGGGGCCATTCCTTAGAACAAATGCAACTGAGCCCCAATCTATGCCAAAGATACCCCTTCCCATATGAAGCAGAGACTGGAAACAATTTGCGTCTAAGATTTTTATTCTCAGCTTCTCAAACGATGACAAGAATAGCCAAGACGGCAAATTAATAATGCCAACAAAACCTGCTCGAAGAGAAAGCCATATGCTCCTTTCCATAAACATTGCGAACAGGTCAATCTTGCTATCTGGATAGGTTTTCTTGGAAAAGTCTTGCAACGCTTTGTTCAAACCTTTGGCCCCCGCATAAGGCGGATTGGCCACCACGACGTGATACTTCGGCGACAGCGCCTCGGCCATGCGCAGCACGGCGATGACGCGCTCCTGCACCTCCTTCAGCAGCAGATCGCCGCCGAAGTCCCGCGCCTCGACCACCTCCAGCGTCTGTGCCGGATCGCGCAGCTTGGGCACTATCAGCGAGCCAAAGTTCTTGGCCTGCTCGAACTGCCCCAGCGTCTCGCGCAGCTCATCAGTGAACAGATCCTTGCCCACCACGGCGGCCACGTCCTGCATCTCGGCAGGGGTAAAGGCCACATCGGACAACACGCAGATGTCGGGCTTTGCTTGCAATCGCAGGAACCGCCGCCGCCCGACCCGCGCCGCCGCCTTCATCATTAGCGCAAAGGCCGCCAATGCCCCCGCGCGGTCGTCGATCTCCACCCCGGTCAGGTTGTGCGTCAGGATTAGCGCGGGGATCTCTGCCGCGTCATAGCCCTCTTCCTCGTAGATGGCGTAGAGCAGGTCAAAGGCATAGGTCAGCATGTGCCCCGAGCCCGCAGCGGGATCGCAGATGCGGATCTGTTCGGGTTTGGTGATTTTCAGGAAGTCCGTCTCGGGCTCTTCGGGCGCGATGTAGTAGTCCATCTTGGCCGCCAGCCCGCTTGCTGGATTGTTCAGCAGCCAGAGCCGCCCCAGCGAGTTCTCCACCAGATAGCGGACGATCCAATGCGGGGTGAACAGCTGCGTCGCGGCGGGGATGTTCTCGGGTGTGATCTTCTGGTTCTTCTTGAGGCCCGCGAAGACCTGGTCCTTCTTCTCCGAGATGTAGAACTGATAAAGCCAGCCGATGATCTCGACGTCTTGGCAGGCGTCTTCGGTCATCACCTTGCGCAGTTCGGCGAGGATGGAGGTCTGCGAGAGCAGATCCTCGGGCATCAGCAGTTCGGTGTAGTCGTCGATCTCCTCGAACAGGAAGGGCATGTGTTTGTGCCAAGTGTTGCAGGCATGGACGAGCAGCAGGCGGTATGCCTCGGCCTGCGGATCATGGGAGGGCGTCCGCCCGTCGAGGAGGGATTGGATGGTGGCAGGCGCACCGTCCGGCAGGTTGCCCGCCATCGCCTCTGACAGAAGCTCTGGCCGTGTGGCCCCGTCGGCGGGAGAGACCACGCGCACTTGAGTATAGCCATTCGCATCCATGAAGCGCAGGGCGGTGAAGCGGTTGAACCAGGTATAGGCGACCTGTTCGATGACCTGCTTGCGGCCGTCGCGCTTGATGGCGTTCTCGAGGTCCTTGACGGCTTGGGGATGCTCGCGACGCGCGGGCGCGCCCTCGGCCAGCACGAGGTCGAGCTTGGCCGTGACCTGGTCGATCAGCAGGTTGCGGGCGGCTGCGGCGAATTTCTTGAGCGCGTTGGTGTCCATTCAGACGATCACTTTCTTGCCCGCATGGATCTCGGCCAGCAGGGTCTTTTTCAATTCGTTGAGGTAATCGGTGACATCCTCGTCATCCGACAGGTAGGCCTTGGTAAAGGGCACCTTGATCTGCGAGGCGTTGACGTAGGTGGGCGCCTGTGGTGCCGGGGCGGGTGGATCGTTCACGCCGGGCTTCGGGGCGAACGCCGTTTGTGGGGGACGCGCAAGGCGATCCACTTCGGCAATCAACTCGGCCAGAAGGCTGGAGCGGACATGGTTGGCTTTGTTCTGGAGCACGGGGATCAGGGTGATTGTGTCGAGCCCAGCCTTCTCCCGGTCCAGCCGACCGGTGATCTGCGTTTGCTTCTCGGCGTCGAGGCCCTGGAATTCGGGCATCTGGGTTATCTTGCCAGCGACCTCGTCCACGGCGGCGATGACCGCCTTGCGCTCTTCCAGGACCTTCAGCTCGACCCTGTTCTTCAGGTCGTAGATCGAAGCTTTGAGATCCTGGATGGCATTACCCTTGTGGCAGGCCGGATCGGCCAGCGCGTCGCTAATCTGTCGGCCCGCGTCCGCATCGATTTGATCGATATTGGCCTGCTGCCGGGCAAGCGTCTCACGCGCTTCGTCATAGATCGCCCGCTGCGCGCCGCCCATGAAGGATTTCACCTTGTCGAGGATGTCCTCCTTGGGGTTCAGAAGGTCATCCTCGTGCCGCGGCGCGTCCGTGATGAACCATGTGGCCGGCTTGGCCTTCATGCCGCGCAAACGGTCCCTGAACGGCTCCAGCGCGGCGAGGAACGGGTAGTCACGAGCCTGGCGGGTCAGGTCGTCCACTTCGGCCTCCAACTCGGCCAGGCTTTCCGCCCATTCCGCGCCGAGACCGCGGGCGTCGCCGCCGGAGGCCGGCTTGGAAAAGAGTTCCTGGTAAAGTTCCTTCGACCGCCGGATCTCCGCTGCCGAAAATTCCTGCTGGGGGGTCAGGAGGATGTTCGGCAAGGCGTGAGAATTGTTCAGGGCTTTCGCGAGGTCGGGACCTTCCGTCAAGGTGCTGTCGACGCGGGCCTCGATCTTGCTCTTGGCCGACAGGCTTCCCGCGAGGCACAGAACCGCGACCGTGGGCCATCCGTAAGGCTTCGTCGTGCGCTTTTCGACCAGATGTTTGACCGAAACTTTCACGCCGTTTCTGGCCTGGCCGTTGATGAAGTTCAAAACGTCCTGCTCGGCCTCGCCGAGACCTGTCCCATCTGCGCCGAAGAGGCTGCTTTCTGCCTGGACGGACTTGTTGATGTCCGCCTCGGAATAACTGACCCCGCGCAGCATGGGCAGGTTTGTGTAGACCTTGTCAACGAGTGTCTGGAACGCCTTCACGATCCGGTCCTGAGCCTCCTCGCCTCCGATATCGAGCTCGTCCCCCCGCACGAACAGCCGCGCCTCTCCCATGAGACGGCGAAGGCGCATTTCGAGATCCTTGGCGCGACGGGCGTTCTGCTCTCCCTTCTCGGCGATGATGCGGTCGCGTCCCGGTTGCGGCGACCCGGTCCGAGATTGGCGAATGAATTTGTCCGTCTGCTTGAAAAGGATCAGGTCGCGGACGAAATTCGTGTCCGCCTTCAAGGCCACGGCCAGCTCTTCGCGGGACATAGTTTTCATCCGTGTGGCGTCTGGGCTGTCAGCATCCTCGCTAAATGGCGAAATGACGTTAATGGCCAGCTCATGTTCCCGGCCGAGCGTGTGATCGTCGAGCTTCCGAGTGAAGGCGTATTCATTGTTCGTTGCTGCGTGTCTCAGGCGCCGATGGCGCAGGACCGAGTCAAAGGCGAGATCTTCCAGTTGCTTCGACAACTCAGACGGGTCGATGTCGAGCGCCTTGATCTCGGCTTCGACGTCCTTTTCCTCGTCGGTCAGGAATTCATAGACATCACCGTTGCGCTGAATGAGGGTGTTTCGCTCGAGCAGGCTCAGCGCCTCCTCAATCTTGCGGCGTTGCGAGGTCTGATCCACGTCCAGCTCCGCGAGCAGCAGGATCGAAATGTTGCGCACGGAGGGTTTGAACCCCTTCACGTATTTCACCAGGAAGAGAGCCTTGAGCACCCGGACTGCGAAGTCATCGAGATCCTGGATCTGACGTTCGGCAAGATGGATGGACTGCTGGACGTTCGATTTCAGGGCGGTTCTGATGCCTTCGAACATCAGATCGAACGTAGCCAATCCGCCGACCGGCCTGTCCATCAGCTTCTTCGAAACCTCCTGGAACACCCCGAGCATGGAGCGTTCGCCGACCGAGCTGTGCTTCCCCTCGAAAGCGTTGTGCTGGGACAGCGACCGTATGGCCATCTGGAAAAGCGTGAACTGGTAGGGCGGAAAGGGATAGCTTGAGATGAAGTGATCGCGGTCGGCGTAGTTCTTCAGCTTGATCGAGCCGTCCGAAAAATCGAACAAGGTCTTGAGGTTGTTTTCTTCGCGGTCATGCAGGTTGCCGAGCGTCACCTGCGCTTCGGGTGTCTTTGACAGCAGCCGCTTCTGGATAACTTCGGCGACGTTCTGCGAGTCGAGCGGCATCCGGATCGAGAAGCGGGCCATAATTTTCGAGAAATCCTGGCTCTGGAAGGCCTTCGTGTCGCCTACGATGGCCTCCATGTCCTGCTGTGACGTCACAATGATCCAAGCCTGCCCTTTGCAGCGGGTGTTCAGTGTTTCGGCGACAGTCTGGAGGTTAGTCATCAGCTTGACGTTGTCGGCGATGTATTGGCCAACCTCATCCACGAGAAAATTCAGTCTGAAGCCCTTTGGTTTCTCATCAATCCAGGCTTTGACCGTGCTCGCAAAATCCTCGATCGAGACCCGCGTATCCTTGCGATACTGAGAGAGAATATCCTTGGCATCCGCAGGATCACCGCCCGTCGCCGCGGCAAAGGCAGTTGCGATGTGGCGCGCCTCGAGGAGTGCCTGCTCGCGACCTTGCTCCCAAGGTTTTCCGGATGCTTCCTCAAACGCCGTTCGGAAGGCCTCAAGCTGCCCGCGTCCATGCAAATCCCGTTCGAATTGAGCAATGTGAGGCTGCTTGCCATAGAACCCGCAAGATTCGTCAAAAACCTTCTGAAAAACGGACAGCAGGGCATCGACATCCGTCTTCGAGATTACGTCCGCCTTCTGGTCGATATTGAACAGAATGGATTTCGACGGAATGGAGACCGCTTTGTCCAGCGCCCCCTTCAACATCGGGTCGTCTTTTAATTTCTCCGCGAAGATGTCACCCGCCGATGCGCCCCCGACCTCACGGTTCTCCAAGAGAAGCGCGAGCATTTTCAGCAGGTGGGACTTACCGGAACCGAAGAAGCCCGAGATCCAAACTCCATTCGACGTTTCGTAGTTGTTGTATGCCTCAAAAAACCGCTCCAGCTTCTGGCCGATTTCGCCAGTGATCACGTATTCGTCCAGTTCGACGCGAAGGCTTGCCTCGTCATCGGCCTTGATAACGCCGTCGATGGCACGGTCGACCGGTTTGTCGAAAATATCTTTGAGCAATTGGGACATGGGGTCAGACCTCGTAATTCAGAATATTGAAAGCGCGGTAATACTTGTCGTCGTGCAACTGGCCAAAAAGGTCCAGTGACGCGCCCGTCGCCAATGCGTGCGTATAGCTGCCCGGAAAAAACAACACCGTCGGGGCAACCTTTGCGGTGCTTTGTAGATTGTTCAGGACGTTATGGGACCGAATGAACGGGTAGACCTCTCCGACGCCGGACAGGAAGATCACATCATGCGGCTTTGCCTCGATAGCCGCGCCGATGCGTGGGACAAGGTGGGTTTCGGGATCGAGCACGCCTTGCAGGAGGTCTTTGATCTCGGATTTCTCGCTGTCGGTCTCGATCTCGAGGACCTGCTCAAGGATTTCGCGTTCTTCGAGAAGTTCCAATGCGATGTCATAAAGGCTGAGGTCGAGCACGCGCACCCCTGAATGACCAACGCGGGACACGAGATCCTTCCGGTCCTCGATCATGGTCAGGCCTTCAGAGGCCGGGAAAGGGCAGATGAAGAAGGGCACTTCGTTGCCGAGCCCCTGCTTGGTCAGAAACCGCTCACTGGTAATGACCCGGTGGAGGTGTTCGGCACGCTCCTTGCGATTCAATTCAGGCTTCAAGGATTACGCTCCATCACCGGTATGCCGGGAAAATACGCCAGCTCTCTGGGGTTATTCTCTTTAACAAGAACTTTCAAACGCGGCGAAAGAATGGCTGTTTGGATACGATTATCCCACGTAAGGATTTCGGCTTCTCGCATTATCCGGAACAGAACCTGCCGCAATTTCTTGCGGGTCGAATTACTCAGCTTGTCCAATTCCTCGTCCCACTCCGCCTTAGCGTCAAACAGGATGTCAAACGCCTCCAGAGGCAGGTCGAACTGGTAGGACAGGTATCTTTCTCGGATCACCTCCACAGCGAACTCGTCCACGAACCGGTAGGTGCGACATGTAGCGAGCCAAAGTAGCGCCAGTTGGTCGTTGCGATCAGCCTCTTGCAGCATGAAGCGGCACTCTTCGGAGGTGAGTTGCGCCAATCGTTTCGATATCTCGCGCAAGGTGCGACGGTTCGAAGCCACTTTCGGAAGAGACCCGGCGCCCTGCTCCAAGGCGCGAAGCATGGTCTGCTCCCAGGGCTCACCTTCGATATGAAGTCGGGCTACAACGAGGCTTTCATTCACCCATAGCCCGCCCACACCGAAAGACATCAAATATGGTTTCTGCTGCGCCCGGCTCATGTGGGCCTCGGTCCAAGTGCACTATAAACCTCCTGGCCGTTCACCAGAATGATGTGCTGGTCCTGTGGCCGACGTAGGTTTGGATCTGTATCGAGGCCAAGGCGCTTGAGCGTGTAGAAGAGCAAAGATTTTCGAACTGAAATTTCCGCTACCCCATCCGCCATGCCGTAGTCCAATTCGATGACGCGGCGCTGATTTTCGGAAAGCTCGGGATGCGCCGCGATTTTCAGGCTGACAGTTTCCGACCAGTCTGCATCTGAAGCAGGATCGATATCCGAAATATCGCTCAAAGAACTGGTCAGGATACGGCCCAACACAAAGTCTTTGAAAACGCCGTCGCGCCCGCACCAGGCTCTCGCGTGCCAGCGGAACCCGTCATGTGCGATGCCATGAGGAGCAATATCGCGTCTGGTCGGTTCTGGAGAAGACATCGATTGATAGCTGACCGCGAGCGATCGGCGCTGTGCGCAAGCGAGAAGGACGTTACGCACAATCGACGGCTTCAGGCCTCGCGCTGGGATCGTCGGAGCGAGAATGTCAGGAAGATCGATGACCCAGTCCGATTTCGGCACGGCAGCTCCTCGGGCGATAGCGGCCAGATCTGCGAGATATTCCGCGGGATCGATCGACAGGTAATGCGCTTCGAAAGCTTGCCCCATGACATAGGTCCGAGCGCTCTTGTCATAGTGGAGGTGATCGGGATGGTCTGAAATATACCCATTCACATCCTTGGATGCCTGGGCGCGACTGATTTCCATCACGTCCATCAGGTCCGCCAAACCGATGGAGCCATGCCAGTAGATGCGGTGCTCAATGAACGCTCGCCGGTCGCGCTGCCATTTTGTAAGCTGAAAATAACCACCGATACGCATCCCGCTTGCGTAGTCGGTTTCTTTAGACGGGTCTACAAAGAAGAAGCCTGTGACACACTTTTGGTTTAATTCGGTGGACGTCAGGTATCTCATGTCGTTGATGGCCTCGCGCCTGACAATCCGCCGAAACTTTTTTCGCAAGGCGTAATGAATCCTGGGCGCGTCTCACGTCATGACGGTGGCCCTGATCGGGAGATCAGGGCCACCCCTTCTACGCGGGTAGGCGCGCTGCGAGATCGTAAAGTCGCGCACCATGCCAGCGCAACGCCGCATCATGGTAGAGCCCTTGTCCATCAGCTTGTTCGAGAACAACGAACATCTTCCGGACGGCTATGCCGATCTGTGCCGGGTCGGGGTCCAAACACTCCAGCAAGCGCTTCGCATCGCAAAACAGATCGAGGCCGACGTTTCCGCCGAACCGGTGCAAAACCTCGGAGAGACTGTTGCCGTGCCGCTCGACGAAATCCTGGACGTCTTGCACGGAACGAGGAGCCCACTTGTGATCAAAGGATTTGTTCATTTTTTATCTCCAGGCATCAAGGGACAGCCGTTTCGGCCGAGCGAAAACCTTGTGCCGTCAAGTGCTGCCGGCAGGAGATGGCCGGCAGCCTGGGCGCAGCGTGGATTTACGCTGCTACCCAACGCGACGCAGGGCGGTGATCCGTAGTTGCCCCTTCGAGTGCATCGCGAAGGCCGTCAGTCAGCGCGCATATTTCCTCGACGACCGGATCGCACGGATCAATCGCAGCGAAACGTGCGCTTTCCTCGCGATGCTGATCATGGACGTGCTCGAGCGACAGAAGTTCGAGGAGGGACGTGAGGCACGCCCAGGTCCTGCGAGAAAGAACGGGTTCAGACGCGAGGCCTTCCAGCGCTTCGTGAACGACGCGTATTCCGGTGCGTCCTCCGAGCAGTTTTGCTGCGTTGAGCAAGCCTTCACGGTGATGGCCTGCGAACTCTCGCAAGGAAGCAGCGGGGTCATGGTTGGCGGAAGTCGGGATAGATTGAATTTGGTCGAACATCTTGTCCTCCAGTTCGGGGGTCCGGCTCATGGCCGGGTCAAGTTCGGCCCGTCTCGCACTCCTTTTTGACGCGCCTCTCAAGCCGTATTTCCGGTCCAGCTCTCGCCATGAGGGGCTGGACCGAAAATGCGGCCTTCGGCGCTACCTTTTACGCATCCTCGGTCGATAAGGTTGTTTGGGTCGTCGCTCGTCCTGTGACCATTCCGCTTTTCCGTAAAGCTGTCAGCACCGACGACTATGGAGGCCACAGCGCCAACGATTCAGATAGAAAAGAATGTGTTAGGCCGTAGTTCTGTGCTTGCCAGCCGTTTTCTGCGTTGCACGCAGCGATACTCTGCGTGGACGTGTTTCAGCTGAACGCCTTGTGCCATTCCGTGCCCGGAAAGTGCTGTTGGAACCCTGATTGTCCCGAGCGTGAATCCGGACTTCTGTTTTGTCGATCTCGACCTTTTCCACGACAGAGCGGAGATACGCACGCCGAAACGGAGGAGCGTCCTGTGTGAGCGCATGTTGCATTAGCTTGTTGAACTGGGAGACCATTTTTTCGGTGATCCGTTCCTCCGGCACGAGCTTCTTTCGAGCAGTTTTCACCGCCTTGTCTGTGATGTCGCGCTGGGTTCTCAGGTT
>TARA_R110001599_G_scaffold299078_1_pt1 | contig 22706 bp, 23 predicted proteins | sample TARA_R110001599 | Tara Oceans TARA_R110001599 (sample SAMEA4398360) | marine metagenome | biome: Polar Biome; feature: [MES] marine water layer (ENVO:01000295) within the mesopelagic zone...; material: water (ENVO:00002006), including particulate matter (ENVO:01000060) such...
TAATAGCCATTTTAAAAAAGTCATCAGCACTTCCTGTGTACGTATATGTGATATTAAATTGAGAGCCTCCATTACTTACAATTACACCTATTTCTTTATTTGCTGTTGCTTTATAAAGTAAAATACGTTCACCAGATCCACCATTTGATATTGAAATTCTCGAAAGTGATGAAGGTTCGTCTTGTTCAAAAGATGCCTCAACATACAATACTCCTTCTGAATCATTAAGAGTAGATGCATTACCAGCTCCAGTAACAACATCACCTAACCTTGACCTAGCTGCACCTACTGTAGGTATATAAGAAGTTGGATATGGCATTTCCTCAAATTGCCATCCCCAAACACGTACACTATTAGTTCCGTCTATAGGTACCGTAGTTGTAACTCCATCTTTACTATGTCTCAAAAAACAGTTACCAGTAGTATCTGAAGCGTCTGTAGTAAAAGTAACAGAACAACGATACCATCCATTGCCGTAGTCTTCTATTCTTGCAGTATGCCCTGCACTTTCTGATATTACTGTTCCTAAGTCTAGATTAAAATAAGATTGACCATTTATAGGTGTGCTATAAGATGCTGTTCTAAGAGCAATATAATCGTTAAACCCCTTCTTAACGAAAACACTAAAAGTATATGTTGATAATACGTCTACGGAAGCCGCTTTAAATAATTGAGAAGCATTATTACCTCCAGAAGCATCGTCTTGAAATATTGTAGAATTGCTAGTTCCATCAGGAGATATCAAATAAGTCCCAGACCCATCATCAAAAGCATAATCTGAATAGACTATTGCACGAGTTAAACTGTAATCTACACTAAAATTCTCACTATAAAGACGTTCGTTAGTTGACTGAGGCTCTGTTAACAAAACAGGGCATCCTCCGCCTGTATAATCTATTCTTGGTACATCATTACTAGCGAATTCCATTACTGAGATGTTTGTTACTGAACCATCAAAACTACTTTGAGAACGTAGCCTTAAAGTTGTGTTACCTGCAACGCCATAAAAAGTATAAATTCCGTTTGAAGTTATGTTTATAGCCTGATCTCCTGAAGCAGAACCAAGTCTAAAAGACAAAGAACCAATTGTCATATTGCTTACTGTAACCGTTGCTTTATACCTTACACTTGTTGTTAGCACACTTGATTGGTCTAAATTAGAAGTAGTTCCATCACTTGTAGCCACACCACCTACAATAGTCCAACCTGCTCCTTTAGTCCAATCACTATCAGTTGCAAAATCACCATTAGTAACCAACTCACCACCTACAATATAACCTACTGTCTCTATAAAGCCATCTTCATTTACTCTTGTTGCCATACTACCCCTTGAAACGTTAAAGTCCCCTATTTTGGTTACAGGTACTTGAGAATAAAGTGTTCCGTCCTTAACCCCTGAAGGTTTCATGTGTATTGTTGGTATAGCCATTTTTGTATTTTTTTAGTGTACTACTTTAAGTAAATCTCCTGTTCTGTAAACATCTCCTACTGCTAATCCAGCTATAATAGCTGCTGCATTGTCTGCATGATCTCCAGTAGTTCCTACGTTTAAAGCTCCTGATACTTTCAAATCACCTGCAAGTTCAGAAGGTAAAGTTGACTCTGACCAAATAGCTCTTGCTGTTCCCGCAACTGGTGGAGTACTATGACTTTCTATTTTTATCATAGAGAAGTCTCCAGTAACTGTTGCTAAGCCTTGTTCAGTGTAATCAAAATCAACATAACATGCAACTAGCTCACCTACTGTACCTTTTTTTAAAGTAGCCTCTGAAATTGAACCAACAAGATTAGCTACAGTAGCATTTGGATTATTAAGTTCTGCTGTATTATTTCCACCTAAAACATAATATAAAGAACAAATTCCAGTTCCTATTGCTTTCGCATCGTTAAATGATGCATAAACTCCACCATTCATATCTCCAGTTCCATTGTGAGTGGCAACACCTCTTGTTCCAACTATGAAAGAAACATCTCCACTTCCAGTATGCTCTGCTACAGCTGAAACACCTTGTAAATTAGCTATACTTCCAGTTGAAGTGTTTGTAGCCTTGAAAGATCCTCCAAAGACGCTACCACCATCAGCGGTGGCGTTCTTAATCACTTGCGATCTAACAGCTCTAGTTGTATCTGCATCCGTATTTGTAAATTCAGCATTTATTTCTCCCTCTACATTAATACGCACACCTATATCTTCGTACATTATAGAATCACCTAATATTTGTCCACTTTCGTATTTAGGAAGGTAAGTAGGTGTACCAACACCACTTAGAAAGTCTGTAGTAGTTCCTTCTCCTGTGTTGAATGATACGATCTCTTGATCATCATCAATAAGAAAATTAATTGTTTCGTTAGCCATATCTTGTATTATTAATCGTTATTTTCTAAAACATTAAAACTACCCATTATATAAGTCTTTATAACTCCATCTGTGTAAGTTATAGTAAGATTAAAAACGTAACGCCCTGCTGCAAAAGTAATTGGCGTAAACTGATCTATCTCAAAGGTTCCGTTGGGACCGTCACTTATAGTTATTCCTTCATCAACACCGATTGTTTTAACAATAGCTCCACAGCTATTTTTATAACGCATAGTTACTACTATTTCAGTGCCAGTCAAATCTATAGGTGCTCCAACTTTATCTGTAGCTACAAATGTTACTCTTGAGAATGTATCACCTTGTATTCTATCTATTAATTTTTTATTTACTGCCATCTTATTATTTGTTTATATTTCGTTATTATAACTAATCCATGACTTAAGTCCAGCACCAAGAACTACACTCCCTACTTGAGTAACAAGTATAGTTACTATGTCTCCAGCAACAACATTTGCATTACCACCTGTTAATACTTGAGGTACAGCTGCGTCTTGAGTAGAAAGATCACCTATGTCAATAGTAGGTAATGTATCGTATATAGTTACTCCGTTTATCTGAACGTCAATGATTATTCCAGCTCCTGTTGGAGCTGTATTGAGTGTAAAGTCTATTACATCTATAAAAGGAATAGCTCTAGGAACTAGCATTGATATATAGCCTTTTACTGATAATGATGTGTTTTCATCACTACAGTTAACAAACATGAAGTCAGAGTAAGCATGTTTCTCATTAACCCATCCTTTAGTTACCAGTACAGTATCATCACCTTCTGCAGTTATCTCAGTAGTAGTCATTCCTGAATATATCTTATCAGCTTTGATAGCTGTAGAAGATATACTTAAACCAGAATCGTTACCGTATCCATCAGTTACAGTCTTGTAAAATGATGTTATAGGATTGTTATCAGACAATTTAAGCATTGACTTATAGCTATCCTTTATAGACTTACCCGTTAGCGTTACTCCCATTTTCTATATCTTTTTTAATATTATTATCTAACTCATCTACAAAAGCATTAAGCTTAGTAGAATATTGTTCTTTTAATTTGTATTTATTTATTTCTTTATTCATAACCCCTTTTCTATTAAAGTTTAACTATCCTAAGAACCAGCCAAATGAATTAACATCTGTATCTGGAGTCATATCTTGAGATCCTTCGTTATACTCAGTAAACAAGTTAGGATTATCACACATGAATTGAATAAATCTTTCAGCATAGAAAGACGCTTTGTCATTAGCTCTTACAGCTAAACCAGCGATCTCAACTCTATCAATAGAATCACCGTTATCAGAACGGTGCTTAAACAGTCCTCCTTCGCTTAAAGTATATGCAGCAAAAGGAATGAACTCTGCTTGAGCGTACCAAGCTAACATAGGCTTAATATAGTCATCTAGCAAGTCTCTGTACTTTTGATTAGATACATCAGAGATGGTTCCGTCAGATATCAACGTCATTAGTTTTTTATAAAGAGTTGTTCCAAGATAGTTTTGGATATGCATGTCTTGTGCTGTCTCTATAAATTGTAGCATTTTGTCAGGATCAACCGAGCCTGAGATTATACTCTTCTTCTTAACGTATGCTGTCGATGCAAATAGTGCTTTAGCCATTATAAATATTTTGATATTAATTCATTCACTTTAAAAGTAAAGTTATCTAATCTAGATAGTTTCACTTGTTCTTCTAGTTTCTCACCAGTCTCTTGCTCTTTTACTACAGAGGTTTCTATATTGTCTAATTCAACAAACTCGATAGGCTGTAATGTAACGAAGTATAAAGATAAATATATCTTGTTAAATGCAAGTATCTTATTTAACCCAGCAATTATATTTTCTTGAAATGGACGTATTACTATGTTGTCCATCAAGATAGAAGCAGTTCTAAGCTCCTCTGCGTTATTACCAAACCCAGTGTTATCTTTAATCCCTAAAAGGATTGGAGATACAATACCATGACCTAACATTATCTTCTCTCTACTTTCGTCAGCTAAGAATTGATACTGTGCATGAGCATCTGGTAAGTGAATAGGTTCTACAGAAGCAGCAGTTTCTTTATCTTCATTAAAAGATAAAATGAAACGCCCACCATTGGAGGATCCAGCAAACTTTTGCTTTATCTTACTTTCCATCTTTTGTTGTATAGACTCAGTAGGAACTCCGTTATTGAAGTTAACTAATAAGCTAGGCTGTAAACCGTTTTGTATATTCGATATGTGGTAGTTAGATACTTCCTCTTCTAATTGAGAGTATTGTAATGAAGCTTGATAATCACATGGAGAATAGTAATAAAAACCTGATACGTAAGGTCTTACAATATATATCTCAGTAGTATCTTTAGGACTTCCGTTGCCAAATGTAGGTATTCTTTTAGGTTTATCTCCTTGAACTTTGTTCTTCCAGTCTGGGTGATAATAATAAGCTTTAATAACTCCTTCTTTAGTCTTCTCAGCTCTAAGAGTTTCCATTGGGTGATGCTTAATAGCTATAACCTCAGTCTTTGCTTTATTGTAGTTTACCTTGATACATCCACTACCTAATAGCTTTCTATCCCCTACAATCTTTCTAAGCTCTCCTTCATCTATAAGTTTCTTCATTTCGATGTAAGAATCGATGTTGATATTTCTATCAATAGCATCTAGTCCTCTACCGTAAATCATATCAGAAATACCGTTAATACAACGAGAGTTTGTTGGTGATCCTAAGTATCTTTCGATAATGTCACCGTAATAATTGTTGTCAGTACCATAAGATATATAGTCGTCGCTAAGAGTCTCTATTACCTCTGGTCTTTCATAGTTTGCCATCTCGACAAATCTAATTCCATTACTTTTTTCTTTACTCATATACTTTCATTATAGAAGAGTCTGTGTCAGTATCGACGTTAAACTCTTCTGAGTTCATAGTGTAATCTTTATCTTTAAAGTTAGTAACTAAAGCTGTTCCTTTAAATATTACTATAGTATCACGAACGCCTGCATCGCTTTCACACCAATCTCTAGTGTCTTCATTGTATTTTAAATCTGTAGAGAACTGTCTAACCTCAAACGTATACCTCTCTCCTTCTACAAAAGAATCTTCGTGAATAACTATATTTAAGTTGTTGCTCTTGTCACATATACTATATGGAGTAACAGTGGTTATCTCCTTAGTATCTTCGTTAGTAAACAACACCTCAGTACTAGCTATATTCTGATAGTCTCTTGGCAGAATAGACAACAAGTTATAAGGAATGTCAGACGGATTGTTTTGAATTAATATAGTCATACTATAATACTAAATAAATGTCGTTTTGTTTCTATAAACAAGAAAAGCTCCCGTTAAGGAGCTTGTCTTTCATTAAGTTAAGTATACTAATTATACACCTTCAACTACAGTTCCACCAGCAGCGGCAAGAGTAGATTCAAGGAAATTAGCAGGAGATCTCTCCATACCTGTTAGTGTAAGAGTATAACCACTCATATCACCCATAGCAGTACCAGTAACAATAGTACCAGCAGTTACTTCCATACCGTTAATTAGTCCAGCTAAGAAGAAAGAACCATTTTGGTCTTCAACTACGATGTGAGGATGACCGTAAGCGATTAATTTAATCTCTCTGTGATCTTCTTTACTAAGTTTAGGCATTGACAATTCAACAACTTGTTCAAAAGAAGTAGTTCCGTTTTCTGTAGAAGAACTAATATTCTGTGTTAATGAAGAAGAGAAATGAACGTCATATTTGTATGCAGATACGCTTGTTCCTATAGAATCAATTACATCTGTATCAGTAGCGTTGAAAGTAACAGGACCTAAATCACCGTAGTTGATGAAATAGATAGCGTTAATACCACCTACTGAGTCTTTACAGGGTTTTAATCTCCCTAAAGATAAATTTTCGCAAGCCATAATATTATATTTTTTTTTAGTTTATAAGTAGATGATTGGGGGTCGTTAAACCCCCTTTATCATCAGTTGTTTGATAATTAAGCTACGTTGTAAGATACGATCTCAGCACCGTAAGCAAAACCTACAGCAGCAGTATAACGCATGATAAATCTTACGTTTTGAGAACCGTCAAGTCCAGCCATGTCTAAAACTTTTACTTCGTTAGTGTCATTCATAAGACCTGTTCCGAAATGTAAGTTAGAAGATTGAGCAGCAACCATTTTCCCAGCAGATAAACCGTTAGCCATAAATAAGTTTACACCTTCAAATTGAAGAGAAGCAAAACCTTGATTAGAACCGTGTTGGTTGTAACCATTTCCGTTTCCAGCTAAAGCTAAAGAAGAAACATAAGCTCTCCATACATCAGAAGCAACGTATAATTTTAAATCTTCTTTTCCGTAGATAGCTTGAGGAATAGCATTTAATACTTTTCTCATTTCAACTTGGATAGTTCCTGCAGCAGCAGCTATACCAGCTACGTCAATTACAGTTGCATCAGCAGCAAAAAGAGCTTCAAAACCGTCATACTCACCTTCGTTACCGTCAGCACCTTGCCATAAGATAGTTTCGTTTGCAGTTGCAACCTCAGCAGCAGTCTTAGCTATGATAAATGCAGCTAAAGTTGGAGGTAAGCTATCATGTGCAGATAATCCCATTGAAATTGCATCCCAATCCGATCTAAAATCTTGCTTACAAAGAGTATAATTTACTTGAAATTCTTTAGGCTCTAAAGTGTTTTCAGTAATATCTAACGTAGCAGTTGGAGTAAAGTCACAAGTACCGTCTTTGATCAAGTCGCTCATAGCAACTTTTTTCATTACTTGTTTGAATTTAATGTTTGGTTTAACTGTAACACCACCATTACGGATAGTGTTTGGAGCTAAAAGTGCAGCTTGTAAAAAAGGCATTGCTTTTTCGCCAGCATAAGTTGTTGTGATGTTTGTTGTTGTAGCCATCTTTTTTTCTAATTTTTATTGTTAAATAATGAGTTAAACACTACGTCTGCAGTTGTCTGTACTCGGTTTTGTGAGTAAAGGAACGTTTCCTTCTTCTCGATTAATGATTCTGGATCGTGTATCAATCCGTCCTCTACTTTTTCTTCTTTTTTTACTACTTGTACTTCTTCTTCGATAACCTCTTCAATTACTTCTTCAGTTGGCGTTTCAGAAACTACAATTTCTTCAGTTACTACTTCTTCAGATACTTCTTCGTCAAGTAATACTTCTTCAGTTACTACATCCTCAGTTACTACTGCAGATAAAGCTTCTGGTACTTCTTGTGATTGTGATGGAGATATGCTCTCTAATACCTTAGCGTACATTTCTTTGATCTCAGCAATAGCAGAGTCAAATTCGCTTTTAGATACAGCAGCAGGCTGTGCAACAGGAGCAACAACTGGAGCTTCTTCGACAGGAGCAACAGCTTCCTTCGTTTCTACTTTCTTGTCCTCTTTAACAACCTCATCAGCCAAAACCACATTCTCCTCAACGATAACGTCTCCAAGAACTTTCTTAGATAAATTAACTATTGACTCGAACAATTCCTTTGGGTTTTTCATATAATTAAATTTAATTACTGTTTATAAAAGTATAACTAAATAGCTACACCTTTGTTTTTATTTACCCTCTTGAATTAGAGGTGTTTCTAATAATTACATTAGAATTTACGTTAGAGACGCCTTCTTCCACTGGTAAACTACCTGCATCATTAGACATTACGTCCTCTGAGCTATTGTTAATAACATTACTAATTCCGTTACCAGTTAAAGATCCAATCCCTTGTCTCCAGTATTCAGGGGACTTGCATTTCTTATCAAACTTACAATCTTTATTTGTATAAGTGTTTTTGCACTTACAAAATTTTGCTTTACTCATATTGTTTGTATTATGCCCCCTCTATTAAAGAGGAGGCTTTATTATTAATTAAGGTGTATCTGAAACTAAGTTTGCAGCTATAAAGTTATAACCTGTTAAGTTCGCACTTCCTGCTATATCAGTAATAGCTGTTACACCAGTCTCTATCTCGTAATAATGAGCTGGTGGAGCCGCTAAAAGACTTAGGTCTTGTGTTACACCACTGTTGTATATAGTTGCTATATTAGCACTCTGTTCTGAATCCCATATAGCCATTTGATTCATTATACCATCCATATAGTTATTATGAACGTTATTAGCTTTACCAAATCTAAATATATTATTAGTAGGATCTGAACCAGTCATAACTCCAGAATATCCTCCATTACTAGCTACACCTATAGGTGATTGTAATACTCCATCTACATATATCTTAAACTTACTATAGTATACTGACGCATCTGCAGGAATACTACCTGTATAGCCTCCATTGAAAGTTACCATCACATGTTGCCAAGTGCTAGCTGTTAAAGCATTACCTGCAACTAGTATAATGTTATCATACACTGTACCATAGTTTAGCACTAAAGATGTTCCACCTGATTGCTTTAATGTAATAGCCCCATAGTTATAATCATCTAAAGCTCCATACACCATAAGTGTTTGATTAGAGGTTGATGAACTAGGCTTGATCCACATTGATACACTCCAAGCATTACCATCTCCATTAGAAGCTCTATTCATAGCGGTTACTAGTGCTGGATTACCTTGTAATAAACTACTAGTTCCATTAAAACTTAATGACTTAGTATTAGTATAACTAGCTACTATTTCATCTACAGTAACAGTTACAGTAAAGTCTACACTACCACCTACAGCATTACCTGCCTTACAATTAACTACGATAGTATCAGCGCTTGTTCCTAAATAAGCAGGAGCTGTACCACTTAATATACCAGAGTTTTGATCCATAAACATCCAACTAGGAGCGTCTACTTCTACAAATTGATTTACTATATTATCACTAGAAACTACTTGAAATGACATTACTTCTCCTTCTGTTACAGATACTGTTTGATTTGCTACAGTTGGCACGAAATTGACATCTGGTTGAGATCCTTGTGATATAGTTTGCTTAGATATTACAGGGATAGAATAATAACCTCTATTACCTCTTACACCCATGTATAAATGAACAGAAGATCCTACTTGTGGATCAACCTTAGCTGTTGCTATCTTCTCATTGTTATCTTCAGAATATATTGTTAACTTACCATCATTATTGAATCTCATAGAGAACATTCCTTGAATAGTATTAGCTCCTCCTTCTCTGTATCCTACTATACCTGCACCATTATTGAAATAGTTTGTAGCATTGGTATTTACATTCCAATCAGAAACTCCTCCAAATTCAAAGCTCATAGCTTCATTGGTTGCGTAAGAAAACTCATTATCTAATTGCTCTTCAGCAATTGACGATCCAGAAGATGCTCCAGTATAATTAGTACCAAAGTAATCACCTTGACCTACCTCATCCAGCATAAACATAATCTTTTCACCTATTTCAATTGATACAGCACTCTCTAATACTGTATGATCTAAAATACCATTAATAATACCAGCTTCTGTGTTAGCAAAATCGTGAACTATATCCCAAATGTAATCTACATTGTTTATAATTGCATTAGGTAATACACCATTTGCCCAAGTATGCATTTGCATATTAAAAGATGTAACAGCTAAAGCTATAGTAGTCTTAGCTACTGCTACTTCTGTTGTGCCAGTGTAGTGTATTAATGTTAAATGACCATCATTATCAAATCTTATTCCCATAGCGTCATTAGTAGGTATTACATACTTAGCTCCAGAGTTAGTTGTTAACAATGTACTATTTGAACTATCTATAAATCCACCTGCATAAGCAAATGATGTACCCCAATTAGAAGGTGTTATGCTTCCACCATTATAAGGTGTAGCTACTTCTGCTCCATCCCATATACCTATTACTAAGTTAGATCCTCCATTTGATTGAAAGTTCCATTTAAACTCTGAACCTTGCTCTAAGGCTTGTCCAAAATAGAGTGGTAATTGTTGATTAACTGTAGAATCATTAGTAGACGTTGATACTGGATCATTAGCGTTAGTTCCATAAGATATATTCCAACCAGAATTAGAAGCTAATCCGCTAGAGCCATTAATCATATTAGTTGCATCAATAGTTATAGTTGTGGCGTCATCCATAGTTAATATTATGTCTGAACCACTTACTGCTCCACTAACAACAAACTTATCTGTACTAACTCCTAAGCTAGTTACATCTACAGTAAAAGAAGTACCATCATCTAAAGCAATAGTTAAATCATTGTTTGATAATGTGAATGTAGATACATCGTTTCCTCCACCTCCAGCAAAACCTGCTGTATTAGTAAATATAGCATTTAATTGAACCACTGCTTGATTAAGTACAGAATTAACAAATGATCCGTCAATACTAGTTGCACTAACTGGTAAGCTTTCTACTATAACTTTAGCACCACCTTTAACTTTAATCTTGATGGTTGTTCCATCTGCGATTGCTTCTAAGGTGTTAACTGCATGAGGTTGTAGTAAAGAGTCAGCTCCAAGAGATAAGTCTCTTAAAAGTATCGTAGAACCTGTAGAATCTAATCCAAAGTCCATTGCTTGATACTTAGTATAAGGAGATACTAATTCTAAATCTTTATCTTCAAAGAATCTATTTAATACAGTTGTACCGTATCTAGTTGGAGTAGCGTCTCCTTCACATACATTTAGGATACCATCTATAACCTCTTGGTTGTCTACAGTAGATACCTTATATATAGTAGCTGTTAACGTAGTTCCAGACTCAATGTCTAAAGGATGATCAAAGTACCATGTAATGTCTTCGTTGATAGCTATAGATCCATTATTTAAGTATTGAATATAAACAGATATACCATTTATTATAATCTCATATTTTAATTGTTGATCTGCTGTAACTACTTCTGCAGATCTAGTTGTAATACCTACTCCACTTATATTAAAAGGAAAGAAATTATCTCCATCATAAGCAATAGAAGTATTATCAACAGGAGTTCCTCCTAAAGGAATCTCCTGATAGTCTCCAAATACTCTCATCTTAGGAGTGTTATAACCAGCTCCAGCAACTTGATTAGCAGCTATTGATTGGTCAAGTACCTCTCCCATTACAGGATATTGGTTACTTTTAGTAGCTAAATCTTCATAATACAAGTTAGAGTTACCAGAAGCCATTTTATATTTACCGCCAATAAAGAAACCATGCTTTTTTACTTCAATGTTCTTATTAGCTTCAAGTCTATCAGTTACTGGATTATATTCAAAATATTCAGTTACAATAGGTTTTTTAATCTGTACTAAAACGTATGCTATAACAGCAGCACGATCCATTCCTAAATCAGCAACAAGATTTTGTCCTGCTTTATTCTGAATTCTACTTATATTAAGTTTACCAAAGAAAACTCTGTAATCAGTATCTGATCCTCTTTTAAACCTTGTATTTGACTTAATTATAATTCTATCGCTTAACGATGGATGTGCTAAGACTTCTAACGAACCAATCTCTTTATTTCTTACTCTAGATCCATCAAATTGTACTTTACCAGACTTTAAGGCTGAGTATATTTTTACTTTATTTGCCATGTTTTTATATTTATTTTTGAATGAATAATGCCATCTCATTAAATAAGACAGTTCCTTCTACATCTGATTTTATTTGAAATCTTACCTTACCAGCATCGTTTGGTCCGTTAGTATCGATAGTATCTCCTACGAAAAACTGAGTAGATATTAAGTGTGGATATTCTTCATCTGCTCCTGATTCCATTGCTAAACCTGCTGCATTAATTGTAAAGTCAGGTCCAGCAAATTTATGTCTGTCTAAATATAACCTAGAATCTAATCTACCACCATCTTCAGCTGGAATAAAGGTTAAAGAAGCTCTAAGTGTCGCAAAACTCTTCTCAACTAATCCTTCCAATAAGAAATTAATAGGCTGTCCAGAACTACCGTCTCCCTCATAACCTGTAGCTTGAGCATTCTTCATGTCTTCTGGTCTTTGATCTGAAATTCCGACCGAATGTATCTCCATAATTACATCCATCCATACGTCAGTATCTGTTTCTGTTATTTCAGACTGAGTAGGGTTTCCATCAAAATAAAAAGGAGACAATAGTCCTATGTACCCTTGAGAGTATAAGTTAGTGCTTTCGTTTATTGAATCTGAACTTAATATAGCAATCCACTCTGTTCCGTTCCAATACTTGTTCTCGTTAGTTGTTGTATCAAATACAGTTTCACCTCTTTCTGGAGTTAACAGACTCAGTTCCTCTGTAGTCACTTCGTCAGGTCTAACTTCGTATGAAGCACTTCTTACTGTTCCTTCAGCTATATTGCTAGAAACGTTATTTACAGTTTCATCAGTAGGATCAAACGACGATCTATTACTACTAATACTTCTTTCTTCTATTGGCATATTTTATATTTTATTTAACTGTTCATATTCGTGCATTAATTTAGCGATCTCTTTCATAGTAGACATCTCTTCTTCAGTAAAGTCATCTTGATCATTAAACATCCCTTCTATTGAGAAGCCTAAGTAATCTCCTTCTTTGATACGGTGCCACAAAGCATCGTTATCAACTCTCATGGTTACAGCCCAAGCTCCTTTAGGTGCGTTTAAACCATATATGTTAGTTTTATCATTCTTAGGATCTTCTACTATCCAGCTCTCTGTTAAAAAGACTCCATCAACTTCTGTTTCATGTGATACAGTAGTATTGTGTAATTTCATCGATTTAAGGTACTTTTCAGACGCTTTACGGACAGTTGCCTCGCTAAAGGTTATATTGTATTCAAATCCTCTGTTTCGACGGTAAATGAGCTTATTTGGAACCAAAGCTAATCCAACCACTAATCTTTTGTCTTCATCTATAGTTTTCATTTCAACTTTATGCTCATTAAGTGCAATAAAATTCTCTTCTATAGCTGGGAATTCAACGAATGAGATAGCGTTTATGCCGCTCTCTCCTTCTGTGTCTATAAATAATTCAATTGTTTCTAATTCTTCCATATCTTTATATATTATTATACTGCTATGTATATAGTTAATGCAACAGTTACATTGTAATAAACAGCTTTTGAACTAAGCCATCCACCATTTCCGTCAGGTTCCCCTTGATTTGAAACCATATTTGTTATTGTTGTGTGGTAAGTTACATCTGTTGTATCTTTTATATCTGCAAGAACTACAGCGTCAATAAGTGTAGATACCTCTGTATCTATAGCTTCCATAGTATCTCTAGGTATTAGCTCGTCTACGCTAGACTTTAGTATCGCTAAAACCATTATTCTAGTGTATTCTACAACATCTAAAAGTGTTCCTGCAGATCTTGTATAGCCTGAAGGAAGCATGATTGTTGGTAATGAGTTTGTTACTCCGTTGCTTGTATATGCCATTGTATATTTATTATATTATTAAACTATATTATTCGTCTTATGTTTTAAATGCCTGAACTCTCTTCTGAGTCATTAGTTATCTGTCCAGCTTCCTGTATCTCATCATACACAACGTATGCTTGTACTGGAGTGTTAACTTGGTTAGCTATTCCTTCTGCTAATTGATTTTCATTACTATTACCAACAACATTGAAGTTAGGTGTGAAAGAAGTTCCTCCACCTCCACCTGATCCACCACCACTACTAGCAGGAGTACCTCCTTTAGCAGTTATTAAAGTAGAAGCAATCTTAGCTATAGATATACCAGCACCAATATTAGTTTTAGCTACACCAGCAGCAGTAGAGGCAGTTTCTTTCAGAACTAGACCTGCAGTAATAGCTTGACCATAACCCATAGGTAGATGTGCGTTAGCAGCAGCAGTACTTGTTGTGAAATCAGTTAGATTAGCAGCAGCCTTAGCATTAGAGGCGGATGCTTTTATTATTATACCCGCTATTGCAGCACCTTTTTCAAGTGCTAGTCCAGCTATAGCTATAGCTTTGTTTTTCTTACCTATATTCTTAAGTACGGTAGAAGTTCCAGATAGCCATGAAAGATACTCTTCTTGTACAGACTTCTTCTTATCAATCTGATCTATAATTGCTTGTAACTCATTAGCGTTTTGCTCCGCTGTGAACGTAGCTCTTTCTTCTGCTAGTACTTCGAGAACCTTAGATTCGTCTTGGTATAAAGCCTCCAATTCAACCCTTCTTGCTTCACGGGTAATTTCAAAGTTCTCTGCTTCTAGATCCCAAATATGCTGTTGGCGATTTTGAAGCCTATCAAAAGAAGCCATGTCGTTCTCAGTGGTTATAGAGGCTAAGTAATCGTAGTTAGCTTGAAGAGCGTCAGTTTTAGCCTTAAAATTCTCAGCTGTAAAGGCAATCTCATTCTGTCTTTTAAACTCGTTAGTTGTTAGTGTATGAGCTTCATTCATTTGTGAAGAAGCTTCTAAGTATTCTGCCTCAGCATAAAGAGACTCCTCATTATAAAGTTTTTCTGCTTTTAACTTCTGTGCTGGAGACGCTTTACCAGCCATGTATGTATCAAATTTAAGCTTTGCTGCAATCTTCCAATCATCATGTTTGTTTGCTAAATCTATAGCTTCGTACTCTTGATTTATCTTAAGTTTCTTTTCATTACTCTTAGCTAGTAAATCCTCCTGAATTTTAAGAGCAGCTATAGTGTCTTCTTCCAACTGAGTTTCATTTAAAGAGAAATCCTTTTGCTTACGAGCTTTCCTTCCGCCTTTTGGATCTTTAACAGGCTCTAATTTAAGAATCCTTACTTGAGTATCGGTGGACGCCTTTTTAGCAATATCCAACTCCAGCTCTAGTTCTAAGAGCCTCTCTTTGTTCTTTATCTGTACATTTTCTTCATTGTCAATACGCCTAGCAAGAGCTGTATATTCCGCACTACTAGTTAACAAACCATCTTCAACTTGTTGGTTAAGTAGGATCTGCATTTCCGTTACTTTCAGCCTTTGCTCAGCTATATCTTGCTCCACGCCTAGTTTTATGATTGACTTGTCATTAACAGCTTGATCTTCTACTGCAAGCTTGTTTTTAAGTATAAGAAGCGATTCTTGCTCAATTCTACTATTTTCCATAGCTTTAGCATACTCCTCTTCCGACATTTTAGTTGGATCAATACCTAATTTCTTTAATTCCTTTAAAGTATTAAGATAACCTCTTGATGTTTTGTCAGCTCCATCCATAACCAATATGTAAGCATCCATAGTAGTGTTCATAATAGAGACCTCAGCCTCAAGATCATATATTTGATCAGCCATATTCTCAACTTCGTCAGCAGCAGCAGATGTTGAACCCGCAAAGTAATCTATAGCAGCAATAATTGCTTGAATAGCAATCATTATACCTAAAGGTCCCATCATCGCTTTCCACATGTTCTTGATAGCTCCAGTAAGACCTATCATCTTTCCAGTGGTAGCATCAATTGCAGTACCTCCCATAAATAACAATGAAGTTAACTGAGAAACGTTATTCGCCATACCTCTAATCCCATAAGGTGCATCAGAAACAACCCTACCGAATTCCATAGCAGAAGTAGACGCTAATCCAGTAGCTCTCGCTCCTTCATGCATACTTTCATTAAGAACTCTCATTTCAGAAGCTTTAGACTTATAAGCACCAGTGCTCATGTCCATAACTTGCATTTCTTCCCTAAGCTTATTTATTCTAAGCTGTATAGACTTGGTTGAGTTTGCATGAGCGGCTGAATCTGCATTTACAGCAACAGTCTCCTTTTTTAACGAGTTAGTAACTCTATCACTAGCAGCTGCAAGAGCTTGTTTAGCTGCGATACCCTCTTTAGTTCTACCGTCTAACTTATTATAGGCTGCAGAAAGTTCAACAACTTTTTGCTGCAATTTAGTAAGACTATTTACTGCTGACGATACGTCTAGATCTATTACTTTAGTACTTTTATCTATTTTAGCCATTATCTATTTCTTTTTATACTTGTTATAACTTCTTTTCTAGTCATAGGTTGTTCGTACTTACCTTTTGCGATATCAATGTCCTCATCTCCTATGAAGAAGTCTGAGGACTTTAATAATTTTAACACATCTCTTATCATATTATTTTTTTATTTTAGTGTAACAGTCTAGTGACTCTGTATTACCTCCGTCGTCCATAACTCTCTTGTTAAAGTCTTCTTCATCTACATCAGGAAGTCCTTCTCCGAAATCTTTAGTAGAGTACTCTATATTTTCATCTTCATTGTTCCACACTAAATTGTCAGCTCCATTCTCTTGAAGACTACCACCTACTAATCTCTTATCGTTGTTAGTTACTCTTAGTAAACTGAAATCTGTCTTTCCTGTTGTTACATTTACCTTCATTGTGTCGATAAAATATGAAATATTATCTATAATTAAAGTGTCATTAAGCCTAAGAGTAATAAACATCATAGGTGGCAAGTAAGCAGAAATATTAATTTTTTTAGCGAATGCAGAGTAAATATTCTGTATATAATTACTGTGATAGTTATTAAATAAAGAATTAGGATTTTGATATCTAGTATACTCATCGTATTCATCATTGAAATGCAATGTTTGAGTTCCTTCAGCATTAACATTAGAAGGAGCGTTACAGATATCACTGTCATGAAGATCATTCCATTGTATATGATAATCTCCAATAACTCTGTTAACACAGAACATGTATAAAGGCTTCCCTAATACAGGTTCAGGTATATTTGTTCTACTGTCATTAACAAACCAGCCCCACTGAATAGATGTTAAGTCCTTGTTTACTGTTGTAGACATACGCTCAGTCATAAGCTTCTCTAGCTTAAGATCAACTTTGTATTCCCCTCCGTCAAAAAGGAGTGAGTTAGTTGAAGAACCTTCTTCAGAGAAGTTCTTCACATTAAACTCTACATTACCCCAGCTATCACCAGTTAATTCTTTCTGGTTTATAGCTAAGAAAGTCTTAGGCTCTGAAAAACTATAATTTACAGCAGCAAAAGGAGATATTCTCTCTATATCACTCTTAGCTATATCTATATACTTAGTTATATCGTAGTCTCTACCAGTTCTCATGAAGTGATCGTAAGACTCTATAACTATCTCGTAACTATCGTCATCTAATTGGTTCTCATAAGCAACTAAATTGTACATCTTAAATAAGTCAGACAAGAAGTCTATTTGCTTGTAATCTGGCATTAATTCAGAAATATCTAAGTTTGGTATAGGTATTAGTAAAGGAGTGCTAATATACCCCCAAGATATACTTGTGTTCTGACCAAGAGTATTAAATGAATCTCTATATATCTCTAGGTTAACCTTAAATTCACCTATAGATGTGTCTGCTATAACTCTAAACTCAGGGTAATACTTTTCTGTAGCTAAAGTCCCGTATTGGTCAACTAGCTCGTTATAGTTGTTAAATGGGTATCCTAATTCAAAATCTATATATCCATCAACAGCTTCGCTAGCGCTAAATGTTTGAGTATTTTCCTTAAGCGGTTCAGCTGCAGAAGGATCATAGAAGTCTCTTACTACAGTTCTTATTTCAAAATCACCATCACCAACTATTTGTCCAATCCTAATCTTCCATCTAAAAGATCTAATAGTACTAACACTACCACTTATGCTAGAGTACTGACTTCTAGGGTCTACAGAACCCGTTACAAAGTTAGACTCAAATTCAGGAAGCTCAACACTTCCAACTGTTTTACTTATTCTATTAACTGTGTATTTAGTAGAGTCACCTTCTTCAGTAGTATACCCCATATATCCCTTCTTGTTATGAAGCCACATATACATGTCTTTCATGGGAGATTTATCTATATTAAGATCACTATTTCCAAACATCCAATCTCTATTAAATTTTAAAGGAGGAGTAGAATCTTTATAAGTCTCTTCAATAGCGTCAAAAATGTAAGTAAGTTTTAATGCTGGTTTAACGTCAAATCTATTAAGTCTATCGTTATCAACAACCGTATAAGGATCAGCACCAGTAAGACTCTCTTCATCAGCTAACATCCTATGAAAACCTTCTCCACCAAGACCGTCAGAGTATTCAAAACCTCTTGTATGAGATATTAAAGGAAACTTAATCATTCCTTCAGCATTCTCAATAACAGTGTTTACTCCTGCAACAGTAGTTCCAGCTATTTCAGTAACTGGAACTAAATCTAAGTTATTAGATGTAGCTGTATAAGTAGTGTCAGACTCTAAGTCTGGACTATTAGATGTTATTAATATCTTTTGACTAAAAATTCCTGCAAACGTAGATGTATGAGTTGTTATATTGTCATTTATAAAGTTAGCTATCTGATTAAGAATCATATATTTAATTGGCGCCTCAACAGTGGTTATTACATGTGTAATTCCGTTTAAGACTAAGTTTCCAGCTGTATCACCTACAGGAATATTTCCGTTTATAGTAAGCTTTGTTACTTGATGAACACCAGTTGAATCTGCAACAACAACATCGAAACCAGATTCAAATCCTAAATGAACAGTTTCATCTGTATAATCGAAACTGTACTTTGAAAGACCTGATAAATCTTTTAGCTTATTACTTGAAAGTATATCTTTTACAGAAGCAAGTTCACCAAAGAACTGCGTACTGTATGCAACAGGAGAATTATTCTCCATTCTAACTTTGTTTAATTTTATATATCCCTTCTTATAATCAACCCCATTAAGTTTTATCTTTGCACTATATTTTCTTCTTGGATCGAAACCTTCGTATACCTTGTTGCTACTAAACCTCTTAAATATAAGATTGTTGTTCTTAGAGGCTGGCATATCAAAAGGATTAGTATGTGCAGTAAAAACCTTACCAACATCTTTAGCCTTCTTTATAGTATCCTTTATAACTAAAGCTGCCTTATCATTTAAGTCAGCTTGCATCCAGTTGTCTACTACCTGACCAGTAACTTGGTCAATCTTATTTGTATTTATAAATAATTGAACTTGAATCATATTATCTTACGTTATTAAGCAAGTCGAAAGCAGCTTCAAACTTGAAAGTATAGTTAATTAATTTGTCGTTAAGTCTTGTCATAAGCTTAGTGTCTTCACTCTGTAGGTTTACAGGTATAGTGTATTCAACTTGTGACTTAGCACTGAAGCTCTGTCCAACAGTCTCGCTGTCTAAAGTTAACCATATTTGTTCAGACATAGTCATCTCAATAATAGTATCATTTTCCTCTTGGTTTCTCCATCCAGTATTAAGTTCAATGCTCATCTTACCATTCTTGTTAAGTATATGAGTTTGATGTCTTTGATTGTTATAACCTCCGTTAACAAGTAAGTTTCTTTTGTAATCTTTAGCTTTTCCTGTTAAAGATACGTCAGATCTACCTAAGAAGTGTATCTCTTGCTGACAACCAAATCTATTAACGAACCACATTCTAGATACTCCGTACTTAGTTAAAGGAGCGTAATCTATAGATACTTCTTCATCAGGTCCTTGACTGAATTGGAAAGTAATAAGGTCTGCTGCAGTGCCTTGATACGTACTTGAAATGTATTTCACAACCTCATCTGTACTTGTTGGAGCAACTAGCCCTGTAACCTCATGAAATGTAGTCATGTTCTCGAATTTACCAGCAGGTCCTACGTAACGTCTAAGCTTATAGCCTGTAAGATATTTACCCAGAACAGGTATTTTCATGTTAGAACCACAATAAGCAGTTGCACTTGTGTCACTCATCATTACATTCTGGTAGGTTATGTAATTTACTTCGTCTTGAAACAAGCTATATCCATCTAATCCAGTAAGATAAACTCTATCTTTTAAATGAGGCGTATCGCTAAACTCATTGAATATAGTTAATTCGTAGCTTATAAATACAGCATCACTAGCGGATCCTCCGTTATAAGTAACCTCAACGTAATCTCTTGCAAACTCAGCTATATCTATAGACGTAGTTCCATTAAGAGCTGTACTTCTAAGTTTTATATTAGGGTACGAAGGCTCATCTGTTATGTCTCCAGTCCACACACGAAGATCACATAGTACTTTACCTAGAGCATTGTCATTAGTTGGGGTAACACCAGCTGTTGGAGTTGAAATGATAAGATCTAAACCTGTAGAAGATGCAGACTCAAAGTATGTTTCTTCCTGAACGCCACTAAATACTGCTGTGACAAAAACTCTATCAAGTAAGTCAACAAACGAAGTGTAGTCAGGTAAGTTGGATATGTATGCATTGATCGCAGAGACTTGGTCTAACAAAGTAGTCTTAGTCTCTATAGTGTGTCTAACTCCATTAAGATATATAAAAAAGTACTCGTTCTCATAAAGAGCTACCTCATCAACGCTAATAACGCTAACTTGATTAACTCCACCAGTATCTTCTCCTTCATTTTGAGTGATCCAATAAGGTGAGCGTAAAAATATTTCTGTTGTTGGTACTGCCATTTCTTATAGTTGTTTAAATATTAATTGTATTTTATCATCAAGAAGCTCGCTTATGTCTTCGTCTAAGCTCCTCATTGTTTGACTTCCTTGTTCTATTCTACTAAGAACATCACTACCTCCGTAACCAAATCTCTTTATGGTTCCTTTAGCAGCTATGGATCTTGCTATTGCAAAAGCAGAACGTTTCATATTATTTTCAGACTGTCCTGTAAAAGAATTAGATCCTCCACGTGTAGCTCTCGGTCTTATGTTTTTAGCTCTCATCCAAACTAGTATGTCTGCAGCACTGGGAGCAGAGCCTCCAGCTCTGTTACCACCATCTATTATACCTAGAGTAGAATCAAATTGAATGGTAACCTTGTTAGTTGATACCTTATATATTATAGAGTTAAGAGTTTGTCCAGAAGCTACAGTTCGATCTATCCTCATCTCCCTTTTAAGCACCATTACAGCCTCTTTACCATACTTCTTTAGTATTATGTCCAACTCCTTCTTCATCTAGCAGATAGATATGTCATTAGGCGTTGATATCTGCAGGTCCATTCCCCATCCAGCTAACTTATTATCTAATTCCTCATATAAATACTCAGCTATAGGATCGTTTTTTAGTACAAACTGTTGCTCAGATAGAGCTCCACGAGTCTCTCTTAAGCTTTCTACTAGCTTATTAAGCACCATAGCTTGTGTATTAAGTACATCCTGAAGGTTAGTAGCTCCTATAAAAGAGTTATCGTAGTCCTTACTCTCATCAACTAAATCTAAAACAAGTAAGTTAATAGTAAAGTCTATAGTAGTACCTGTGTATTCTATAGATCCTATGTTGAATTGAGCTAAAGGAAATAAAGTTGTCTTACTTAAGTCAGCTTCATTAAAGTTACCGAAGTGAACTGCATTTATATTAGCCTCTTCATTTCTAAAGTGCTTCTCAATTGCTTCTAGTATTGCGTATACATTTCTCATTATCTAAATTTATTTTTAATAGCTGCGTTATCTAACATTATTTTTTCTTTCTCATACTGTAACCAAATCATTCCTTCATGAATAGGTATCATAGTAGCCCTTTGTAACTCGAGAGCATTTCCGCCTGCAAGTGCATGAAGTTCCTTATACCAGCTGTACTTGCTGTTAAAGCTTTCTTCTCTTCCTCCGATAGATTGGGCACCTCCTCCAGATTGAGTTGTTGAAAAGAGTTCAGAATACCCTTCGATAATTTCATCCCTAAACGATAAAAAAAAACCCTCGCCCCTAAAGCAATCCCTAAAGGCATGTCCTTCATAATCTCTGAATACTTATCAGTTCCCTCATAGGAACTTATTAAGTACTTCTCTCTGTCCTTAAAAGAAGAGTGTATAGGTCTAAACAATACAGCCATTGCTTTGTGCAATGTCTCTGTCTCACCAAAGTAGTTGTTTAAGTCAATGTATTCTCCCATAGTAAGCTTATCTAAGTTAGGAACGAATCCAAACTCTACCTCAACACCATCAGATCCAGTCATAGTAAAGCGTCTAACTAAAGGCGTCTTAGCTTGAAATATCTCATGGATATGTTCTGTTGCTTCATCAAAGGTTCCTATAGGCATACTGTGTATCTCTTTGTAATCTATCCCACAAAATATCTCCAACAGCTTAGTCTCTAAAAACTCATCACTAGCTCCTTCATTAGCAGCCATTATCTTATTATACTTCTGATAATTAACTAGTTTTATTCCGTTAATTGTATTAGGTATTTCTACTTGTATCTTCATATACAGTATAACCAAATAGCTCTTGATCTGTTCGTTTCCTTATTGTTGTTGACAACTATCTATAAAACAGTATGGTATATAAAGAGTATTATTGTATATTAAGGTATAATTAAAATGATACAGATATGACAAGTTGGAGTGATTTACAGTTACAAGAGTTAAGCAATAGAACTAACCATAAAGTAGTACCAGATACTGCTGGTGAGTTTAGATGGATGCACAAAATAGATAATGAATGGAGTATACATTCTATTAAAGTATTTGAAGATGAAGACAAAGCATATAGCTGGATGTATTTCTGGTTAGCTAAGTGGGGACAAGAATTAATGGATAGACAAGCTAAGACTTTTAGAGGTAAGCAAAGAAAACTAAG
>TARA_R110001599_G_scaffold171331_4_pt1 | contig 22671 bp, 43 predicted proteins | sample TARA_R110001599 | Tara Oceans TARA_R110001599 (sample SAMEA4398360) | marine metagenome | biome: Polar Biome; feature: [MES] marine water layer (ENVO:01000295) within the mesopelagic zone...; material: water (ENVO:00002006), including particulate matter (ENVO:01000060) such...
TCAATATGTAGTAAAAGTTGATGAGGACGAATTATTGCAAAGACACCAAGCAGGAAAAATTGACTTAACAGAGACAATTCCTGTTGATGAGAATGGAAATGAAATGTCTGTTTCTGAATTTGTAGGACAATATAATGAGCAAAGTGTAGAAGCACTACAATACGATAAAGAGTTCGGCTTTAAGGTAAGACCTGCTATGGTAAGGGTCTTTATGAAAAAAGGTTGGGGAATGTCTGATGAGCAATTTCTTATGTATCACTTCGGTAAGGATATTGCTATTAAGGTTGGTATAATGTTTCAACTTAAAAAGACAATAAACACTACTTTAGAGACTTTAGAGAAAGCACATAAAAGAAATAAGAGAGACGGCTTTGCTTCTGCTACACCCCCTGAATTTGATATAGAAGAAGATATAGATGAAGATGATAATTATGAAGCAGAAACTTTTGAAGATGTAGAGGAAGTACAAGCAGAAGAATTAACACCAAATGCTCCACTAACACCTTTAACACCTGAAGAAGACTTTGAAGATAACACCCAAGTCTATAACCAAAATTTAGATGTTAATATGCCTGAAAAAAAATCAGCAACTATTTTACCTAAAGAAGTAATTGACGATTTTAAAGAAATAAATAAAAAAGGTAAAGGAAGAAAAGGAAAGAAAAGAAATGACTAAAAAACAAAGAAATAAATTTGTACCAAAAATAATGATAGGTATTCCTACTTATGAGGGTAAGAATTATTGTTTATCTCAATTTTTAGACAATATAAGTAAGTTTACATATCCAAGAGATAGGATAGAATTATTTATAGCTGACAACTCAAAAGACAATACTAATGCTTTAATGATAAATAAAAAGTATGGTATAAAAACATTTTGGAAAGATTATAGAGACTTATCAGTTTGGGAAAAGTTATCTGACACTCATAATCAAATAAGAAGACACTTTTTAGAAAGTGATTGTCAATACTTATTACATTTAGAAAGTGATATTTTTCCACCAAAAGATATATTAGAAACTTTACTATGGGCAAGGAAACCTATTGTAAATGGATTATATCAAATAAATGACGCTTCGGCTCGTAGTCCTTGCGTAATGTTAGATGACACCTTTTTAAAGTCAAGCCGAGTAAGTGAAACTTATTTTAAGATAAATAATTTTTGGCACTTTTGGGTAGAGGGTAAAGTTCAACCCACTTACATAGCAGGTATAGGTTGTTGTTTAATGAAGCGTAAGGTTATGCAAAACTTTGAGTTTAGAAGCGAGGGTAAGTTTGGACTTCCACCTGATAGTTATTTTGCTATGGACTTACGAAAAAAAGGAGTTAAAAATTGGGTACACACAGGAGCGTTATGTTTCCATTGGAATAAAGAAGAATGGGGTAGGCACTTTGAATATATTAATTATCTAAAAACTGAATAAAAAAAATTATGAAACAAGAAAATCAAAATACTAAAATGGACAATGAAAATAGCAGACAAAGACAAATTGCTGATATTAAAAATTCTCCACTTCCAAAAAGAGGTTTTAAAGAGTTTATAGAACACGATAAAACTTATTTAGAAGCACTAAGGGAAGAAATGGAACATAAAATAGTAAAACTTGATATATTAAGTAGAGCCTGTCAAAAAGCCGATACTGATACAAGAGAGGGTACTATTAAAAATATAGATTTACTTTGCGAGTTTAGTTCGTTAAAAAGAGAAGTATTTGACTTAAAGGCAAAGTTATTTTCTATTGCTAATTTAATAACTGACAAAGAAAACCATTTTGAATATGTGTTTTTACCTCAATATGAAAAAGAACTTAAAGAAAGTAATACGAATTTTAAAGATACTTTGCTTAAAGTTAGAAATATATGTAGCGACAAAACCCTTAATGATTTACACACAGAAGTTGTAAATAAAATGAAAATGGAACTTGAAGCCTATGACGGATTAGATGAAAAAGAAAGGTCTTATGACGAAAGACAACTAAACCTTTACAAACCATTAAAAAGATTATTAGGTGCTTTTAATAAGACGCAAGGAGAAATAGAAGACTTAGAGAAATACAAATAATGATTGAGCCTTTAATTATTATATCTATTTTCTGTTGTGGAGTTTTTGTTGGAATGTATATAACAAGTCAAATTGATAAAAATTTATAAATGAAAAATTATATAAATTCAATTAGACCTAATGGAGTTATTAAAGAAATTGACTATGATTTTTTTAATGACTTTCAAATAGAAATATATAATAAGTATGCTTATCAATTAGATAAACTTAAACCCTATCCAACCTTTTGGTACTATGACGCTAAAAAAGGTAGCAAAGTGTTTAGATATATGTATTCTCACAACTATTATTTAGAGTATGCGAAACAATTTCAACACAAAAGGAATACTGCTTTAAAGGTGTTGGAGATAGGAGTTAATACAGGACACTCTCTTTTGCTATGGCAAAAGTATTTTACAAACGCTACTATTTATGGAATTGATATAGACCTCACTATTTCTCACAATGGAATAACATCAAAGGAATTTCTTAAAGACGAAAAAAGAATTAAGTTGTTTGAATTTGACGCTTGTAAAAAAGAAAATGTAGATAAGTTCTTAAAAGAAAATGGTGGAGACTTTGATATAATAATAGAAGACGGAAGCCACTTAGGACACCACCAAATTTTATCTACACTATTATATATGCCTTTACTTAAAGAGGACGGAATAATGGTAATAGAGGATATAGGACTTTACTATGGAGCAAGTGAAGATAGGTATATGATTATGGAGTATAAGAAAAAAAACACTACTTCTGAAGAATTTAGTAGAGAGAAAGAATGGGGTATGCCTATGTATGAATATTTTATGCTGAACTATAATGCTATTAAGGAGCAAGTATTTCATAAACTTAATCCGTTTACATTAAATAAAAATGATATTAAACTATTAGATAGTATAAATGTAGAATGGATTGACCCCTTTACATCATATATAAAATGTGAAGATGTTAATTTATTAGGGCAAAATAAAGATATGGAAGTAGAGGGAAATTCTAAAATGGCTTTTTTAACATATAAAAAATAATTATGAAATTAGGAATATCATATAACATATTTGACGGAGAGGAAATGTTGCCTTTTGCATTAAAAAATTTAAGACCTTTTGCAAACTTTATTGTAGTAGTATATCAAACTAAATCAAATTATGGTAATGATAATCCAAAACTATTACCTCAACTTGAAAAATTAAAAGAAGCAGGACTTATTGATAAACTATTTTTATACGAGCCTAACTTAATTTATAATAAAGATAAGTCATTGAATTGGAAAAGTGGTACAATGAATGAGATTGAAAAAAGAGAAATAGGTTTAAAAATATGTAGAGCAAATAATTGTGATACCTATATGACGCTTGATTGTGATGAGTTATACGACCCAATAGAGTTTAAATGGTCTATGAACGACTTTGAAAGTAATGGATATGATACCTCTTATACGAAATTGCTTACATATTATAAACTTCCAACTATGGAATTAAGACCACTTGAAAATTGGTATCAACCTTTATTTTATAAGATTAAAGCAGATACTAAATTTGAAATGCAAGACAATTATCCTGTTGTAATAGATAGGACAAAAATGTTAAACAAAGCAGGATATACAAGAGTATATACAAGGGAAGAGATAGTACAATATCACTATGCGTATGTTAGACACAATCTTATAAGTAAAGTGCATAATTCATCAGCACATTCTGATATACAAAGTAAAAAAATTGTTATAGACCATTATACTAATTGGGACAATATAAAGGACGGAGCAAAGTTAATAGGGAATTTTGATTTCAAGTTGGAAGAAGTTGAAAATAAATTTAATATAAAATTATGAGGGAAGCATTATTAGGAGTAGCCGTAGGCAAAAAAGGTATAGGAAAAACTTATACTACTTTACAGATTATAGGTCAATACATAAAGGGTGGATTAAATGTAAAGCCGAGAAGAGCATTGATACTTGATGTTAATGATGAGTTTGAAAGTGTAAGAGCAATAAGTCCTAATGATGTTAAATTATTTACACACCACCCTACAATAGAGTGTAGAAGAATAAGACCTTATAATGAAGACGGAAGTAAAATGACGCTTAATGATGTAGCTGATTGTTTATTTCAAGTCTTAAAAGATTATAGAGGTGGGTTATTACTAATTGAAGATGTAAATAAATATGTTGGAGATTATTTACCAAATGATTTAGTTGGTGCAATATGTACTAATAGACACGCTAATTTAGATATTATTTTACATTTTCAAAGTATAGGAAGAGTAGGTACTAAAATATGGCAAAATATAAATTGGCTTAGATTTCATAAAAATACTGACGGAGTTGATAGACACAAAAAGAAATTTGAGGACAAATGGGAAGCCTTTAAGATTTGCGAAATAATGGTTAATAGACAATACTTTTCAGGCAATAAATACTTTTATTTAACCTATGATACTGACACAGAAAAGATAAAAGGTAATTATTCTCCAAAAATGATGAATGAAGCAATAGACGAATATGTAGCCTTGAATTATACTAAAAAAGTCAAGCCTTTACTAACCCAAAGAGACGGAAAAGGTAAAGTTAAGTACACACCTGAAAAAGCTACAAAGGAAGTAAAAAGCATACTTAAAAAAATGTATTTATAAAAGTTTTCAATACATTTTCAATTTGTAATTAACTGAATTACAATAACTTACTAAATTTTCAAACCCCACCTATCTTATACCTAAGTACAAGTTTCTTTGTATTGTAGGCAAATTTTTGCGTATGTTTGTTGGCGAAAATTAACTCCCCAATTTGTATTGGAGAAAAATATTAACACTTAAAGATTATTATATTATGAACAATAATGTAAAAGGTATGATTTGGACTGCAAGTGCAGTTGTTGTAGGGATTATCGTTGCAACAATGGTACAAAAGAAATTAATGGCTAAGAAAACGGCTTCTGCAAGTTCTGACGAAGAATAGTAAGTTATTTGTATAACTGAATAAGTTTTTTGTCGCTACCAAAAAAAAGTAGTTATCCTTAAAACATTTATGGATATAAAAGATTAAAATGTATAACAATTTTAAAATCGTAAATAAAATGGATTTAAGAAATTATTTTATTGAAGCTCAAGAGGAAGTTAATGATGAATTTTTTAACTATGACGGAGATGACTATGATTATGATGACGACTTTGATTTCGTAGATGATGAAGACTACGGCTTTGACGGAGAAGATGATGATAGTTTTGATATGGCAACAGGTGGAAGAGGTAATGCTCCAACTTCACAACCATATATCGTTAATGTTCAAAATACAATCACAGGAACTAACTTAGCAGGTATCACGATTTTAGGGTCTTACAATGCGTTAGCGAACATTAGTTCAACGGCAGGTGCTTCTCCAAGATTTGGAAATGCAGTAGGTATATCAATCACTATGGGTATTACAGGAATTACCTACGCTGAATTTTTATATCAAGCAATGAATAAGCCATTTATCGTGGGCTTGACTTATTATCAAGCAAGTGGTACTAATGCTGATGCACAAATATTGGAAACTTTAACTCTTGTACAAAAAGATGTTAATGGTAATGTTTCACAAAAAACATTAGTTCCAACAGTAGACCCATATCAGCAACAAACTTCTGTTTTAGCAGTTAAGTTCAGCTACAAGATTGATGGTTTTACCTCTATGGTAATTGCACAGGTCTTAGCAGGAACAACGGCTAAACTTTATTTCTATCCTGCTGAGACTTCGTCTGTGGCGAGGACTTTAACAGGTAGAAAAGTAGTTAGTGGATATGGAAACCCTAATATCGTAAAGTCTGAGAAACTTCAATTATCTACTCGTTCTTTAAGAGCGTTATCAGGTAGAGGAAGAAGAAGAAGAAGAAGATAGTAATATCTTAGTCTTTTGACTTTTATTAGATAAATCATTGACGATTTGTCCGACCTGCAAAGGTTGTCTTTCAATATGAAAGGGGTTTTGGTATCTAAATTAACTTTTAGTATTAAGACCCCTTTTTTTAAATTTTAAAAATAGGTTTATGACCGATATTGATTTAAAGGATAATAGTTTTGACAATTTCAACAGAAAGTTGAGTAGAAGAAGTATGCCTAAAAAAAGGCGACCACAAAGAGAGCGTAAAAGAGTGAAAACTACTATCTATGATTATTTAGCAAGTAGAGTTCCTGCTGACGCTTATTTTGTATTAAGTAAGTTTGGTAAGTATAGAAGAGCAAGAGACGAAAGGGAGTTAGCATATCAATTAAGAGACTTTGTAAGAACATTTGGAGAAAAAGGACTTAATGAATTAGCACAGATACACCCTGATAGGAAACTATTAGAAATTCATTGTTCAAGTTGTAAAAAGAAAAGTGAAATGAAGCGAGAGAGAATGTATAACTTCATTGAGCAAAAAGATATTATGGAGTATAACAATGCTTCAGGGAATAAGAATGTTCCAACAGAAAAAGATAGTAATAGTAAGATGTTGATTTTAGGGGGGTTTATTCTTATGGGAATAGCATTAATAGTAAAAAAATAATATGGGTGGACACAGACAATATCAGAGATTAGCAAAGCCTATGGGAATGGTAGATTTAGATGAAAACGAATTTGACAATTTTCTTAAATTAAAAAGAAAAGGTGGGATATTTGATAGGTTAGCTAAATGTTCTAAACAGGCTAAAGCTACAAGATTTGCTTCTAAAGACGCAGAGAAAGACTTTTTAAAAGATTGTATGAAAAAGTCAGGTGCAAAGGATAAGAAAGCTATTAAGAAGAAGACTGAAAAACTTGTAAGCAAGGTAAAGGCTAATATGAAAAAAATAGCCGAAAAGAATAAAAAGATAGCAGAAGAAAAAATACAAGAAACTCCACAAGCAAGAAAAATGGAAACTCCTGTAAGTACAACTGCTGAAACTCAAACAAACACTACACCTCAAACAACAGGTGGAGGAAAAAATAAAAAGTTATTATTATATGGTGCTATTGGTGTAGTTGCTTTGATAATAGGAATAAAAATTATAAAAAGATAAAGATATGATATATGAATTTTCAAATTTCGTAGATAATTATAGTAATGCAGACGGAGAGAGCAAAGAAAGAATGGCTATAAGTCAATTTTCAAAAATTTTAGGTCAAAGTCCTAAGACTATTGAAGTTGCTATTGCAGACGCAGATATTCCTGTAAGAGAAAACGCTTCAATGCCTGAAATGATTGAAATTATAAAGGCTAATGTTGGCAATAAAAAATTAAAATACCACTTAGGAACTTTAATTGTTGCACAAGCACAAGCAGAGGGAGAAAACTTAAATTTATTTGGTAAAAAAGCAGACGGAACTAAAAGAGGTGGTACAAAATTATTCAGCACAATAGGTGGTTGGTTTAAAAAGAAAGGAGCAACTTCTCCTGTGGACGGAACTACACCAACAACAGGTGGTACTGAAAAGAAAGGTTGGTTTAAAAGTTTATTTAGTTCTAACAAAGACGCACAAGGAAATAAGCAACCGAGTAAGTTTGGAAGTTGGTTTAGTAAAAATTCTGAAACTATTGGTAATGTAGGTGGGTCTTTATTGGGTGGATTATTTGGAAGTAAAGGGTCTGATAATGCAAATCAACAATCAGAATACTATGCAGGTCAAAATCAACCTGCTCCACAAGGTCAAGGCAATAGAAGTGGAATGGGTAAAAAGATATTGATAGGTGTAGCAGGATTAGGAGTTATAGGATTGATTATTTACTTAGTAAGAAAAAAGTAATAAATGAATGGTAAGGAACGAAAAACTATTAAAAAAAGCGTTCAGACTATAAATGATATTGGTAGTAAAGATTTAGCAAAAAAGGTAAAAAAGAATTGGAAAAACAATATCAAAGGAGCAATAGTAGGGGGTGGGTTTGGAGTTGTAGTAGCGATAGCAACAAGAAAAAACCCTGTGGTATTAGGAGTTTTAGGATTAATATTAGGTAGAATAATTTTTAAGTTTAATAAATAAATAAAAGATGAGTAAACTAACTGCAAACCAAAGATATAAAGAGAGTAAGTCAGATTTATCTTTCAAAGATTGGCTAAAAAATGAGCAAGATAATGGTGTTTTAGCTGACCACGAAAAAATGTTTAACTATGACGGAGTGGAAGAAATTGAGGAAGCAAAGGTAATTACTACAAAAAAAGCTAAAAGTAGTATGTTAGGAATGAATGTATTGGGTGTAATTGCTTTAGGAAGTTTGGTATATGGATTGAGCCAAGTTTCTAAAAACTAAGAAATAGTTAGATAGTGATAAAAAAAATAAGGTTAGATAACGAGCCGACAACTTTAAAAATAGTTGTTGCAACAGGCAAAAGTCAAAAGATTTGGCTTAAAGTTGCTGACCCAAGTAAAAAAAATACTTATTACATAAAGCGTTTTGCTAATGTAAAAGGTAAAAAATCGTTCTTTGTAAATATGCCGATTTCCCCAAAGGTTGTTGATGTAATTGTATATAATGCAAGTAATGGACTTAATGAAAGGGATAGGTCTTTTAAAGTGTTGAAAATAAAACGATTACCACTACAAGTAAAGCCTTTGATGAAGTTAAGTAAAAAAACTAAATCATTTGTTCGTTTTGCAGAAGAATTTTGTCAGTCAGCAGGTTATATACCCTCTTCCGTAAATGGAGAGGTTTATAGAAGTAATAATGGTAAGTTTAGAATAGACTATTTTGATGTTATAAGAAGTAAAGGAGATAAAAGTAAAATTTCAACTCCTGCAAGAATTTCACAATTAACAGGAAAAATAGAAGTGTCAGCAAAAGCGTTTAGAAAATATACTATACCAATGCGTATGGCTATTTTAATGCACGAGTTTGCACATTTTTATTTAAACGAAGTGCCAAGTGATGAAAGCGAAGCAGATATAAATGGTATTAAAGTTTATTTAACAATGGGTTATCCAAAAATTTCAGCATATAATGTATTTCTTAATGTTTTTAAAAGAAGTCCGTCAATGCAGAATAAGAATAGATATGATAAGTTAGATAGCTTTATTAAAGAATATAGAGAAAGAGAAAATGAGTAATAAAATAAATACATCTCAAATGAGACAACAAGTTAGTAGTGGTGCTTCAATGATACCACCACAGGCTTGGTTTTATATTGTTGGTATTCCTATGGTTTTAGGTGCTTCATATTTTCTTGTTATGAGACCTATATTAAAAAAGTTTAAGATACTAAAGACTAAAGAAGATGTTGCAGGAGAGGAAACTTGGAATTTAATAAGGAAACAACCTTTTTGGACTAACAACTATTATAAGACTTATGGTGGAGATACAATAAATTCTAATGAAAGTTCTGATTATGCAAGAATACTAAATAAGGCTATGAAAGGTGGTTTAGGTTGGGGTACAGATGAAAGTGCAATCTTTGGAGTTTTCAGTTCATTAGGAAGTAAAGGAAATATATCTAAAGTAGCAGAAGCGTATAATATAAGTTATAAGGCTGATTTATTAAATCACTTAGAAGAAGAATTAGATACTGATGACCTGTTAGAAGTTGCAACTAAAATAAGTATTTATTCAAGTTAAAATGGAAAAAGAAAAAGTAATAAGATATGCAAAAATTGGTCTGTTTATAGCAGGGTCTTTTTTTGCTATAAGGTTTATTCGCAAACAGATAAGACTTGGAAAAATAAAAAAATTATTTGGGGATATGAATACTATAACTGATAATAATAAAGGCAATACAGGTGGAGTTTCTTTACCAATAGACCAACAAGATATAGGCTTTAATCCAAGAAGTAGTGCCGAAGCGTTAAAAGACGCTATGGAGGGTTGGGGTACTGATGAAGCAAAGATATTTAGAACATTAGACGGACTTGATAAGGATAAATTAGTACAAGTCAGAACATACTTCAATACCTACTTTGGAAATGGTAAAACATTATTTGAATGGTTTGAGGGAGATTTAGGAGCAAGTGATGTATCAAAAGCGAAAGCATATTTTAATTAACAATAAATAAATTAACAATAAATAATTATGGATAACTTAAAAAGAGAAAAAAAGACAATTTATAGAATTGCTGAAAAGCACGATATAGAATTATCAGAAGCAAAGCAGTTTTTCTATGACAGAAAAAAAGCAAGAATGAATGGAATGAATTTACCTTTTCATAAATGGAAAAAGAAAAATTTAAACTTTGACGATACAATAGACGGAAACGATATTGAAGAGGGAGATTTTGACAACTTCTTTTCAAGAAAAAGAAGAAAAGCAATCAAAAGAGGATTGAGAGGAATATCAAGGGGTGCTAAAAAAAGATTTGGTAGAATAAATAGAGCAGTTATGTCAGGTGGTCTAAGTGAATTAAAGAAAAGAAGACTAAGAAAAGTTAGAAGACACAAAGGTTTATTAAAAAAATTAGCAAACCCAATGTTTATGGCTAATCCAAGAAATGCTATTAAGGTAAGAAGTAAAATAAAAGACCTTGTGCGTTCAATAAATAGAAATGATAAAAGAGCAATCAAATTTGCACAAGCACAAGCACAAGGAAGACCTGCCGTTATGGGTAGACCTAATCCTTATTGGAGACCAAAAAATAGTTATGATGGTTTTGACGGCTACTCTGACGATTTATTTTTAAATGCTGACGGAAATAAACTTATGGACAAAGTAAAAAAGAATAAGTGGCTTCTTATAGGTGGAGCAGTAGCTTTTTTATTTTTAACTCCAATGGGTAAAAAACTTATCAAAGGATAATATGAAAAAGAAAACGGCACTATTTATTGGTGGAGGAATTTTAGTATTAGGGATAGCTTTTTTTATATATAAAAAGAGAAAAGCTAAAAACAAATACTCTATGCCTAATAATAATTCAATAGGTGGGGATATGTCTAATTCAAGCAGTAGTTCTTCAAGTAGTAGTTCTTCTTCTTCTTCATTTGACCCTAAATCTTATGCAAATGCTTTAAAAGATAGTATGTCAGGTTGGGGTACAGATGAAAATAAATTTTTTGATACTTCTAATTCTTTAAGTAGTTCTGAAAGACTATCAGTAAGAGATTATTTTGATACTAATTTCGGAGATTTGAAAGATTGGATAAAAGGAGACTTTGCAGGAAGTGATGAGAAAAAGGCTCTTAATCTTTATGGTTTATAAAAAGATATGAATAAAAAAGCAAAAATTATTTTAAGTGTTTTAGCAGTTGGTATTACGGCAACGGCTACTTTTTTCATTATTAGAAAAATAAGAAGAAAGAAGTTAGAAGCAAAATATGTAGGTGGTGCTTTAGACCAAAATAGAATAGATGAGATTAAACAAACTCCTTTGTCTTCTTCTAATCCACCAACGCAACAGGAAATTGAAGCAATAGTAATTTCTCAACCTGTGGACTTTGCAATTACAAATAAGGTAGACGGAGATAAATTTAGAAAGTGGGTAAATGATAATCATAATGCTTATGCAAGAGAAATTGATTTAGACCCAACAGGAAGTTATACTAATTCATATTTTAAAAAGGCTTGGAAGAAGTTTGGTGCTGAATATATTACACAAACACAAAATCTAATGGGTGTTGTTGCTACTAAAGTAAATGAGTTTGTAGCAGAAAACCCAAAAGCAGGACAAGTTGTTAGTGTTTTAAATACTGCCGTTCAAACTCCATTAAATATAGCAGACAAAGGTATAAATTATCTTTTAGGTAGAGGTGGGGTTTCAAATACATCAGGTGGTTTTGACCCTAAAGTATCAGCAGAAAACTTATATACTTCAATGAAAGGTTGGGGTACTAATGAAACTTTATTTTTTAACACTTTAGAGCCTTTGACAAGAAGTCAAAGAATAGATGTTAGAGAATATTATGATAATAATGGTGTAGGCAAGAAATTAGGCACTTTAGAAATGAGTATAAGGGGAGATTTCGGTGGTACTGACTTGCAAAGAGCAATAGACTTAATAGAATTATAAAAAATTAAAAAAAATGGCACAAGAACAAAAAAACCCAAATCAAATTATATTACTTCTACTTTTAGCAGGTGGGGGTTATTATTTGTGGAATGAAAATAAAAAGAAACAACAAATGATGATGGCTCGTCAAGGTGGTGGAGAAGAAGAAGCGTCAGGTGGAGCAGGTGGTGGCTTTGGTGGTGGAGCAGGTGGTGGAGGTTTTTCTACACCTATCATTCAAAGTGGTGGCGAGGGTACAGAAATAAATGTTGAGGTATCTAATCCAACTCCAAGTACAATAGATTGTATTAAGTTTCCAAATACGGCAGGTTGTAATAACACAACACAACAAGCAGTACAAGAGCCTGTAAGAGGTGTAGCAACAGGTGGTGGTGGTCTATCAACAGGTGGTGGTGGATTATCAACAGGTGGTGGTGGAGTAGCAACAGGTGGAGCAAACCCAAGAGGAAATACAAGTCCTGTGGCAACACAACCAAAAACAAATTTTATAGATTTTGACGGAGACTTTGATTATTTAGAGGGAAGAAGTAAAGGTAGGTCAATGGACTTTCGTATGAAAGATAGTTGGGCAAAAACAGATTTTGACGGAGAATTATAAAAATAGAAATTATGAGAAGACCAAGTAAAGAGCAAGTATCTAAAAATGTTAATCGTCAGATTGATAGAGCAGTAGATAAGCAAGTAGCTAAAATAGTAAATAAAATGCCTTTAGATGAGCAAACAACTATTGCTTATGGCTTTTATGATATGGACGGAATTTATGCAGACGCTATTGCTGAAAAAATGGAAGACTTTTTAAGTTTTACAGATTATTCAGAAGATGATACCCCTGATAGCACAACTTCCGTTAATGGTGCGTTTGGCACAAATGGTAGATTTGACGGATTAGATAACTTCCAAGACGAAAATGAAATGCAAGTTGGGGATTATAATTTTTCTTCTTTTAATGAATTAGACTTTGACCACGAATTTGACGAGGACTACCACCCCTTTTTTAAGAAAGGTTTTAAGTCAATAGGTAAAAAACTAAAAAAAGTCGGTAAGAAAATATCTAAAGGTGCTAAAAAGATTGCGAGTAAAGTTAAAAAAGGAGTTAAAAAGATAACTATTAAAAATATAGTTAAGACAGTTAAAAAGGCAGTAAAAGATGTCGGTAATTTTGTAAAGAAAGGAGTTTTATTTATACCTCGTCAGGCAGCGAGAGGTTTAATGGCAGTAAATTTCAGAGGTGTAGCTTCTAAAATGCAACACGCAAAAAATCTTAACGATAAAAAGGGAGCGAGTTCTAAAGATAAGGCTTGGAAGAAAAAGTTAGATAAAAAATGGAAAGCGTTAGGTGGAAAAAATAGTTGGTTATGGAGTGCCGTAAAATCAGGCTCTAAGAAAAAACCTTTATTCTGTGGAGCAAAATGTAAAAAGAAGTTAGCAAAAGCAACAGGTAAAAAAAGTGGTTTTTTAAATGCTAATGGAGAGGTAATTGATTATGGAAAATGGGAATTAGACCCAACGAGAATTAAGGGTTTATTAAGAGACGGACTTGGACAATCAAATGTTGAACCTGCAACGGCAACTTTAGTCGCAGCAGGTGGTGGAATTGTTGCAAGTTTAATAGCTTTAGTTGGTGGAATGAAACAATCTAAGTCAGCAGAAAAAATGCAAAAAGACGCTTTAAAAGTACAAAAGGCTTCTGATGATAAGCAATATAAGTTAATGGCTGAACAACAAAATATAACTAAAGAGGAAGCAAAAAAACAACTTGATTTAGTAGAAAAGCAAATAACAGATGAACTTGACCCTGTTAATCAAATTCTTAATAATCCTAATTTAACGCAAGAACAAAAAACAGAAGCAGTTAAGCAAGTACAAGAGGTATTAGCAGTTAAAGAGGGTCAAAAGAAAAGTAAAATACTTTTATTTGCAGGTATAGGTATTGCAGTTATATTAGGTGTAGTATTTATAATGTCAGGTAAAAAAGGAAGTAAATAATAAAGTAAGTAATTAAATAAATAATCAATAAATAAAAAAAAATTATGTGTAATTGTAATAGCAATTTTGACGGAGATATTTCAGAAGAAGACTTCGCAACAGATAGTGGTTATGTAAATAACGATAGTATTAACCCTGACTTTTTAAACTACTCAGACCTACACGAAGAGGACGCAGATATAGACTATGATGAGGGTGGTATTCGTCAATATAGAGCAGATGGTGGTCTTGACTATGGTAGCGACTTTGAAGATGAAGACTTTGAAAATGCTGACGGACTTGACTATGGAAGCGACTTTGAAGATGAAGACTTTGAGGGTGGAAGTGGATATGAGCCTATTGGACAAGAAAACAGATTGGCTTTTGCTTTTGACGGAGAAGAGGGAGACGGAGAGTTTGACGATTTCTTAACAAAAAGAAGTAGAGCAAGAAGAAAACTAAGAAAAAAACTTCGTAAAAGTGGTAAGTCTCGTTCACAAGCAAGAAAAGAAGCAGTTAAGTCTATTCCAAAACAAAAGATAGGTAAACTTCTTTCTAATGCAGTAAGAGGGAAAACTGACCCTGAAACGACTTCTATTCTTAAAAAATTAGAAAGTAAAGGTGTTATTGATACTAAAAAAGACGGACTTGATAAAGTAGCAGAACAAATATCAAATTCAGTTAATGAAAATGTATCAGAGGGAACTCAAAATATGGGTACTGAAACTCCTATGACTGATGTTAATAACGCTCCAACACAAGCAGGTGGTGGTGGTAATAAGAAAATGTTATTGATTGTTGGTATTGGAGCAGTAGCTATTATTGGTGGGTACTTTGCTTTTTTTAGAAAATAATAGATAGATGAGAAAACTCCTATTCCTTTTTGGTATAGGTAGTTTAGGTATAGGTGCATATTTCTATTACAGGAGACAATTAGAACTATTAGAAAAAATAGAGTATAAGATTTCAGGTATAGATATATTAGAAGTTTCGCCTCTTAAACTACAAATTCAAACTACCTTAACTAATCAAAGTGAGTTTACATTCACTATTAGGGGGTATGATTTTGATATATATATAAATGATAAAAAAGTTGCTCAGGTTAAAAATGCTAAATTAGACCAAAAAATTAAAGGTTTTGGTGGTAAAAGCAATATAAATTTTATAACAGAGGTAAACAAAGAGGAATTAGGAATAGGAACAGGTGGTTTAGGTAGTTTATTGTCAGGTGTATTGGATAATTTAGGGCAAACAGATATAAGGTTTAAGGGTAATATCAGCGTAAAAAGGGGTTTAATAGAGTTTTCAAATTATCCTGTTGATTTTCAGTATAAATTAGAAGATTTTTTATAGTTTTGTATTTAAGTATAAAATAAAAAACAAACCAAATATGCAGTTAGAAACACAAACCAAAAAGATAATGAAAAACGCTATCGTGAGATATGCGAAAGAAGAAGAAATAGAAACAAAAAGAATACAACTTCTAATCTATACAGATAACCCTGATTTAGAGCCGAAGTATAAAGTTCTTAAAGATAATAAGGAGTTTAAAAAAGTAAGTTTTAATGATATACTAAATGTTAAGTTAGATTTTTTAGGACGAGAAATTTTAGCAACTCCTTTTATAACTAATACGATTAAAAGGTTAATGAGAGAGAGTAATTGTGAATTTAAAGAGGTTAATGTTTTGGTATATCTAACAGATGTTGCTGAAGATGTAAACCTTTTTTTCTTTGTAGGCACTAAGGCAAACAAATCATTAGGTTTTGATTATTTATTTAATGAAATATAAGATATGGCAACAGATACAATAGTTTTTTCAACACTTGCAGTAGCTTCAACTTCTACTACATTTGGTGCGTCCACAACAGGATATGCACTAACTTTTATTACAATTATAAATAATGGCACTAATGCTATTACAATTTTTCAAGGCTCTGATAGTTTTGTTGGCTCAATGTCTTTGACAGGTGGGCAAGGGATAACATTTGAAGCAAGTGGTAATGAAACATTACCTGAAATTAAAATAACGACAGGAAGTGGTACGACAAGCGTAAGTGTAGCACACAATTAAAAATTAGAATATGAAAGTAGAATTTTTTTCAAGTTCAGGTGGTGGTGGTGGTGGAACAGACACCAATTTAGGTAATAGTAATCTAATTGCTGATAACTCTGCAAGAACATATAAAGTAGCAAGTAGTGGAACTCTAAAATTTACTTCTAATGGTGGTGCGTCTATACTTGGAGTGCAAGATAGTGGAGCAAGTGTTGTGATAGGAGATGGTGGAACTAATTATACTATGCCTAATGCAAGAGGAACGGCAGATGAAATTTTACATACAAACGGCTCAGGAGTTGCTGATTGGAGTACATTAACCAATTCAATAGGTATAGAGCAACAAAGTATGGCTATTAATAATTATTTAGCTTCTGCTTCAGTAGTTGCAAATGAAGTTTATGTTAGTGAAGAAACAAGAAAAGGAAGTTTTCTTTCAATAGGTGCTAATTCTATAACTACAATTAATACCACACAGGCACAAAATATTACAAAGACAAACCCTTTTAGACAAATTAGTGATGATAATATATTATTAAAAGGAAATATGAATGTTAAGTTTACAACTTCAGTAGACGGAACTTATGACTTAGTAATTATTGCAGTTTCTATGACCGACACACAGGCTATTGCTACTTGTCCTATAACTTTTACAACATTAACTTCAATAGCCATAGGAAGAACTGAAATAAACCAATGGTTTTGTTTTGAATTATCTACCGATAGTATTACTTCTTCTCCTTGTACTACATATTATCTTGGAGTTGTACCAAGAGCGTCAGGGACAACAACTTGGAATGTAATAGCACATTATACCCAAAGTAATAGAGTAGACGCAGTTTTTTCTTAATATAAAGATATGGAGAGCAAAGAATATAAAGAACTAAGAAAGGATATGAGTAAAATAGAGAAAGATATTACTGCTTTACACAAAGATATATCAAAAATGTGTGAGCAAGTTGATAAAATACAATTAGCACTTGTCGGAGATACTAAGTTCGGACAAGACGGATTAGTAAAAATGGTAAAAAAGCACGAAGCATATTTAGAGAAACAAAAATATATGTATGCTAAATTATATGGTGGTATGTTAGCTATTTCTACAATTACAACTTTAGTTATTAAATTTTGGGATAAGATATTTTAATGAGTTATAGTGGAGACATAGCGTTAAGTAATACTTTTGATTTGACTATCAAAAACAATTCTTCTTCAAGGAAAGAAATTTCTATGTTTGAATTAGGAAGTTCTAATCCTAATAGAATTTTAGCTAATCCTACTATATCATTATCAATACCACAAACTTATGATGTAGCAGGAGTTCAAACAACAACAGAATTTTGGGACTTAGATAACAATATATTATCTCTTAATGGAGATAATGAAATAGAAATTGCTTCTTCTTTTACTTTTAGAATTTCTAAGTTTGGCACAACCCTTGATGTTGCAGGATTGGGTGGAACAACATTAACTAAAATACTTGAAAAAATAAATTCAGACCTTGCTTCATCAGGTGCTTTTGGTAAATATGCAAGAATACAACTTGCTCCTGTGTATAGTGCAAGAGGAAGTTTTTTTAATGATAGATTGCTTCTAAGTATTTTTTATTATACTGCTGACCCAATAACAGGAATTAATGACGGAAATTATTTTATAGGAGACCCAAATGACATAACCAATCCTCAAAAATTTCACGCAGTAAGATTGTTAGGACTGCCAAACCCAACTGCTATCCTAACTTTGAGGTTTATGAATACTCAAATGGAAATTACAAATGAAGACGGCTCTATTTCCTTACCTAATAACGCAGGTATTCCTTATAGTGAAATTTTAGAAAGTCAAAACGGACAAGTGTTAGATATTAAGAGTATGAGAATAGACGCTTTTTCTAATACAGGTCTAAATAAATCTGCTGTAATATCACAATTAAGTGAGCCATTATCTTTTGTAAAACTTGACGCAAATGATAACAAATTAGAATATAATAAAATACCAACAATAGACCCTTATCAATTTCAGAATACTATTGATTATATAAATATGAAGACTAAGGCTGATACTTACGCTTTAGACGGCAATACTTCTTTTAACACAGGAATACAAGCCAATACAACTATGAGACTTACCTGTGCATATACACAATTAACAAATTTAACTGCTACAAGTGAGTATGCAAAAGAGTATGAGCAAAAACAAGAAAATAAGATACAGGAGCAAATAGAAGAAAACGATACAAGAAGAAATTATCAATTACAAGTACCTGACGGAACTATTAAAGGTATAGAAGAAGAAAATACAAGGCAAGAAGACCTTGAAAAAAAAAAGACACATTGGACAAAAAACCTATCATTACAGGCAAAGAATTTGTCGTTTTGTTGGGTTTACTCCTTATCACAAACCTATTAATCAAACCAAAATAAATCAAAATGAAAACAATCTTAATTATTATAACTATTATACTTCTAATAAAATATGTTATTCCATATCTAAGAAGACAAATAAAACTATATCAAACTATTAAAGTAGTGAAAACATATATTAATGGAATGACGGAAGAATTAAATTCAAGTTGTGAGCAAGATACTTTTATAGTACCTGATAGTCAGAACTTACATAAAAAATATAATAAGAATGTTGTAAGAGGTAAGAACGGAAGATTTAAGAGTAAGAATGAAATTAACTGATAGAGACAATTTGTTTTTATTAAGCGTAGTGGCTAATATAATGTTATCCATAACGCTAATTAACTTATATGATAGACTAAAAAAAACAAAAGAAAATGAAGCAAGATAAAGGACTTTTAACGATAGGTGGTGTAGTTGGTCTCGCAATAGTGAGTTCTTTTGTTATAAGAGCCTATTTGGACTTATTGCGTATTAAAAGATTAAAGCAAGAGATTAAAACAAATACAGGTAATAGTGGTACTAATTTAATGGGTAATGAGGACTAATGGCTGATAATAAAAAAAATATAAAAACTTTTGAATATGAAGAGGGTTTTCCTACTCCACAGGGAGAAGTAGTTGAACAGGGAGAAGTTGAAGAAATGAAAGAGGAGAGAGGAAAAATAAGCAAAGAAAGAATGGTATCAGAAGCTAAAGCTAAAGAATACTTTGGATATAGTGATGAGGAATTTAATGATAGAAGTGAAAATGATAAAAAAAGAATTAGAGGAGAGGTTTTTAGAGCATTAGAAAAAGAAGAAGTTGAAGAAGTAAGTGATGATATAAATTTAGAGTGGGGTGTATTATATACCTTTAATATGTATAAATAATAATAATAGTAATAAATAAATAATTAAAAAAAATGGACAAGAAGAAAAAAATTATGATAGTAGTAGGTCTTTTAGCAATAGGTGGAGTGGCTTATTATATGTATCAAAAAAAGAAAAAAGCAGGACAAGTAGGTGGTGGTGGTGCTATGCCACAAGCAAGACAATCAGGTGGTAGTGATACTGATAGACAATGTCAAGGTGTAAAAGAAGCGTCAGGTAAAGGTAGAGGTAAGGCACTTGCTATTGACGGAGGTAGAAGTACGGCTACTAAACTTTGGAAAAAAGGTGGTATGGTTAGCGTAGATGGGGGAACACCAACTCAGATTACAGGAGTTTATAAAGACAAAAACGGAAAGGTTGGTGCTGTTTATTTAGCAGACGGAACTTCTAATGGAACAAAAATGTGTAAAGCATAATGAGTTTTGAAAGAAGAGACTATTTAGGTCAATTTCGTTCTCAACAAGATAAAAAGAAAATGAGAAAGACAATACTAAAGTATTCCCTCATAGGTGGGGGAGTGCTTTTAAGTGTTGTTATCATTTTATTAATAATTAAAAGGAAAAAGTAATGGCAACTAAAAAAAGAAAGTCTGTTAAAAAGAAAGGTGGGTCTAAAACTTGTCAAAAGGTAAGTAAACACACAAGAGCAGGTAAAAAAGTTAAATCTTACGGAAGAAAAAAGAAAACTAAATAATTATGGCTAAGAAATTATATACAAAAGCAGAACTTGACAAAGCAGTTAAGTCAGCAGTATCAAAAATGAAAAAAGGGGGGGTTGTTAAGAAGAAAAAGAAACGACCAATGAACGCTTATATGAAAGCCGTTAATAAGGCAAGAAAAAGTGGTGCAAAATCTTTTGTTTATAATGGTACTACCTATAAAGCAAAGAAAATGAAAACAGGAATGATAGTTTACGGAAAATAATATGAAATTTAATCACCCATTAGATACAAAAAGTTTTATTATAGGAGTAATTGCTTCTATGACGGCAGTTGTTGTATGGGATATTATTAAGCATAATAGAAAACTATTAGAATTTAAAGAATTAACAAACCAAACAAACCAATAAAATGAATAAGTATCTAAATAATAAATACATAGTATTTGGATTGATAGGAATAGCTTTTTACTTATACAAAAGAAATCAGTTATTAAAGTCTAATCCAAAAGCAAAAAAGTCAGTAAAGAAATTAGAAGAAAAAACAAACTTTGTTGCTCCAAAAGAAAAAGATGTACCTGAAAAAGAAGTAAAAGTAGGGGGTAAGTTTATTAAAGATGTAGAGAAAATGGATAACTCTGTTTTAAAAAGGACAATGGAAACAAATAAAAAGATGTTGAAAAGAGCAAAAATGTCTGATAAAAAACGAGAAATGGTAAAAGAGATGTTGGCTTATATGAAAGAAGAATATGATAATAGAACTCGCAAAGGATAGGGTAAAACAAATAATGGATAGAAAAGGTTATAAATTCTTTGAAAAAGGGAATTATAACCTTAATATCATTGGAATTAGAAGCGAAGTAAATATTGCTAATAGTTTTGATGATACCCTTTTGTGTATCTTTAAAAAAGATAATGAGTGGATATTTAATGAATATAGTATAACGACAGACGCAGGTAGGTATTGGCTTAAAAACCCTATGAATAACAAAGGAACGGCTTTACTTGTACCTAATCAATATAGGGGTGTTTATGGATTAAGAAAACACAATGGAGATTATGAAGCGTTATGTCAGTCTTGGGGAGATGTAGAGGTTTATAGAGATAATGATAGGGATATGATTTTAGATTATGACCCCAAGACAATAGAAAAAGGTATGTTTGGAATTAACATACATAGAAGTAATCCTAACACAGAAAGCACAATAGTTGAAAAATGGAGTGCAGGTTGTCAGGTATTTAAAAAAGTAGAAGAATTTAACAAATTTATTGAAGACTGCAAAGAAGCAAGTAATGTATGGGGTAATAAATTTAGTTATACATTATTAACATATAAAGATATGAGATTATGAAAGATATATTATTATTAGTAGCAGGTGGATATATAGGTTGGTATTTAGCTTTAAATGAAAAAGAAGCAACGCTTTCAGCTTTAGAACAAGCTAAAAAGAAAGCAAAAGAATTAGCAAAACAACTTGACGCTGAAATACAAACGAATGATAAACTTAACACTTTATTAGACGGAATTAGTATAAGACAGGGGTTTGACGGAAAAAAAACATCTCCAAGAAGACCAAAGCCAAGACCAAGAGGATAAAGATATGATGAAACCAACAGATAAAAAATGGAAAGATAGAAGCACTAAAGAAAAATTAGACTTCGTATTTGTAATAGTAGCAATTTTAGGCTTTAGCTTAGGTGCTATCGTTAATTATAAAAACCTTAAAAAAATGAAATAAATGTGGTTTTTAATTCGTCCCATAGTAATAAGGTATAGAAAGTATATTGCAAAAAAAAAGGGAGTAGAATATAAACCCCTATTCCCAAAAGTAATTGATAGGGTTGATAATTTTAAAATTAAAATAAAAAAGAAAAATGGATAAAATATTTAATTTATTTGGTGGTCGTAAAATGTTTTTTGCGATACTATTAACAATTATTGCAACAATTTTTTTATTTATAGATAAAAGTGATTTTGCAGGTTGGAGTAATTTTATGATATGGATATTTGGGTCTTATGCAATAGGAAACGGAATAGAGCATATAGCAGAAAGAAAATAAAATAGTGTTTAATTAAAAAAAATAGAAATTATGTTGGATATTAAAAACCAAGATACATTCTTAGGGGGTCAAAATGTTCACAACTTACTTATTATAGGTATGTTGAGTTTTTTGGTCTTTAAGAGTATCAAAAAGTAATAGTTTGAGTGTCTTTGTTTAAAAAATACAAAAGATATAGTCTGATTGTTCTGCTTTTAGTTGTAATGCTCTTATTGGTTTGTAGTTATTATAATTCAAGGGCAGAACTTTCAGATTTCAAAAAACAAATGCTAAAGTTTGAATTGAGTGAGCAAAAGTATTTAGAAACAATAGATGAAAATGGTATAAGGATAGTTGAGCAAGAACAGATTATTCTTACGCAAGAAGACGCAATAAATAATAATTTATTAGAAATTGATAGATTAAAAAAAATTAAGTCTCAGGTCGTTATAAATACCATAACTCAAATAGATAGTGTGTTTGTGCCTTTTTTAGTTGATAGTATGTCTAACGACACTATATCAACTAATAACTATATTATAATACCTAAAAGATTTGCTTTAAGTAAAGAATGGTATAATATAAGTGGTAAAATACAAAAAACAGGATTACTGATAGATACATTAAGTTTTAATAATGAACTATCATTGACAATAGGTAATAAGTCGCAAGGTTTGTTTAAAAAACCTAAACCTATTGTATTAGTTGAGTATTCTAACCCT
>TARA_R110001599_G_scaffold158086_1_pt1 | contig 22630 bp, 18 predicted proteins | sample TARA_R110001599 | Tara Oceans TARA_R110001599 (sample SAMEA4398360) | marine metagenome | biome: Polar Biome; feature: [MES] marine water layer (ENVO:01000295) within the mesopelagic zone...; material: water (ENVO:00002006), including particulate matter (ENVO:01000060) such...
GCGACGAGTTAGGCATTCCGACAGTGTCAGACCTGATCGAAATGTGGGGTGAGGACGCGGCCCCGTTCAATCGCAGAACTGGAGCCCCTCGCGATCAGGTCCGCTATCGCGCAGACATTCGGCTCCTACGTGCCCACGTCAATCCTATTCTTGGCAAGAAGCGCATCACCGACGTCAAGAAGTATGACATTGTTCGACTGAGAGATGCCATTACCGCAGGCGCAACTGCGACAGTCAAGAAAACGAAGCCGCGAGGTATTCAGGAAGTCAAAGGCGGTGCGGGCACGGCGCGTCGGACCATTGCCATGCTCAAGAGCGTATTTGCTTATTCACTCGATCGGGAATTGCTGGACAGGAATCCCTGCCACGGGGTTCGTATTCCACCCGGCAACCAACGCGAACGCTACCTAACACATGCCGAAGCTAGGCGACTTGGCGATGTGCTTTCCGAATGGGAAGCGCGCGGCGAGGCCCTGAACGCTATCCGCATTATCCGATTGCTTTCTCTAACCGGGGCAAGGCGCGGCGAGATTGTCGAACTTCGCTGGACTGAAATAGACTTCGAACGAGGATTTCTGCGCCTTGACGCCACCAAGTCCGGTAAATCCATTCGGCCTATCTCCGGTGCTGCGCAACGATTGCTGGCCGAAGCGCCGCGCGAACACGCGATTTGGGTATTCCCCGACGCGAATGGACAAGGCCCGTTTCAGGGGACACCTAAGGTCTGGAATAAGGTCCGCGCTCAGGCAGGCCTGGAAGATTTCCGCATGCATGATCTCAGGCACAGCTTTGCCAGCTTTGGCGCGGCCAACGGATTGTCACTTCCGGTTATTGGGGCGTTGCTCGGTCACAAGAACACGTCGACAACTCAACGCTACGCACACCTGACCGATCACTCTGCGCGACAGGCGGCGAATGAAGTTTCTGATATGGTGGCTGGGGCACTGGGGGTGGCAACAAAGTGAGTTCTCGCCACTCGACAAGATGTGGTCGCCTATCGTTTGATCGACAAATTTCTGGGTGATTGATAAATTGCCTGTGAGTTGCCGCGCGAAAAGTAGCCGGTCGAAGACAGCTACCACTGAGGATGAGAGAATCTGAAAATGAATAAATATATTGTCGCTCTTTTTGCGCTTAGTCTGATGCCAATCGCCGCCCACGCTGACGAATGGTGTGACGGCTATGAAACTGGCTATAAGTTGGCAAAGATCAATCGCACCTACTTCAACAGCATTAACTGCATTTTGGACAAGCCGGGGGGCGTTGCAAGCTTGTCACAAGACCTTGGCTTCATTGACGGCGTTGAAGCCGGAATGCTGAAAGCTAACAATGGTGGAGTCTTCAGCTATGCGAATGACTTGGAGTCAGGCAATGTTTACGTCACGATTCAAGACAAGAATGGCCACACAACCGTTTTTGGCCGCAACGCCTCTAACGGCAGCGAGTGGCGGAATGAAATAGAAACCTCTGGTGATCAATCGGGGACTGATAGCTCCGATACCGATTGGACATACGACAAAAGCTCGGATCGCTATAAGCAAGACTGAATGCAAGATTTGATCTTATTCCGTTCGTTGACGGTCAGCAAATCAGTGCATAAATACAAATCAACAACACCCCTCAGGCCTCTCAACGATGCTCAAGACCGAGGGGTTACTCTTTAAGGCCTTCGCGAATCTTTCGGGAAGGCCTTTTGTGTTGCCTCAAAAGTCAGCCAGAATTTCGGTCGAGAGGGTCGTAACTAACGAAAACTGGCGATTTCGTTAGTTGGCCCCAATCAACTAACACCGATGAAAGTTCCGATTACACCACAAAACTTGCTCGCGTGGTGTAACGGCTATCACTCACCTGTTTCAAATCGGCACACACCATTGTCCCAGAGTTGCGAACAAGTCTTTTCTCACGTTTCTTCCCAGAACTTCACTCCAGGTCACGCAACATCCCTCAACGTCCCGCAAATTACCTGTCGTTACCGGGTTTAACCGGCTTTCATCTTGGCACAGCTCCTGCCTGTCTCCAGCCTAGGAGGACGAAAGGAGGCAAACATGCCCAAATACATATCGCCGCTGGATGATGCCTATATCCGGTTTGATGCCGCAGCAGAGATTCTCGCCAAGACCAACGGAATGGCCACGTCCGACAGCATGCTGGAAATGCTGACAATCGCGATGTGGGCAGGCGCGTTCAATCCGCCTGACCCTTATGTTGAAAGCAAGTTTGACCAATCCAAAAGGCAAGAGTCGGAAAACTGGCTTCATATCCCGATTCAACAGCCCCGCGTTCTGCTTGAGGACGGCCAACAGGCGCTCAAGCCCTTACCCTTCGAGTATTACGAGGCCGGGCGCGAGACGATCATCAGCGTGATGTATTGCAGTGACCTCCTGCCGGGCGATCCCAAGGGGTGGATCGACATGCTCGAAGGCGGCGATGGTCTCGGCTATCTGCACGATATAGACAATGCGTTCGGAGCTCTGATTCAGATGCCGCTCCGCTGCTATTCTGAAAGTGGGAAGGCGTATTTGCAAAGCATCTACATTCCTCGCCGCCTGCTGCAGGGCTGGCTGGACTATCGATCGCTAGATTTTCACGACTTGTTCGCCACCAGTGACGCACCCGTTCGGGCAAAGCCATCGTCACCGGCCAATGACGCCGAAGCGCAACTTGCCGCCACGAGGCGCGGGCGTCCTCGCATGCCTGCCTGGGAGTTCATTGAAATCTGGGCTGTGAAGCTGAAAGCAGAAAACCCAGACATGTCGCATAAGGAACTTTCAGGAATTCTGTATGAGCGCGCGGCAGAGGATTTCGACGAAAAGGATATGCCAACCGAGGCGACCATCCTGCGGAAACTGTCATCTATTCTCGATGGGCCTCCGCCTCCCATGCATGGCAATGCCTGACCTTGCGAGCGACACCGCGTCAATGCGCGATGCCGCTCGAACCTGCTGTAACAGCTGCAGCACTGCGCCACCTGCATTAAATCAGCTGGAATAAGACGAAATCATTCTGCTTTTTCGCCTGCGCGCCATGTGCTGGCCTCTGCTCACTCATCAACCAAGAGGAGTAGAGTAAATGGCAAAACACGATCACACTTTTCCCGATCTGGAAGACATCCTTGAAGACAATCCCGGCTGGCTGGACGAGGCCATCGACACGCCGGCGGTCTCCAAATTGACTGGTATCCCAATCTGCACGCTCACCACCTGGCGCTGCCGGGGCGGCGGGCCGCGCTTCCTCAAACTCGGCAAGAGCGTGCGTTATCGCCGCCGCGCCGTGCTCGGCTGGATGGAAGAGTGCCAGGCTCCCTATGTCGACCGCGACGGGGTGATCCATCATGACTAATTCAACACGTCCGCTATCCATTCGCCTGTCGACCGATGACATCGACCAACTCGCTGAACGGGCCAAGCGTATTTCTGGCACGCCCACCGGCGTTGCGCGAGAACTCATCCTGTCTGGACTGAGCGACGGTGACCCCTTCACGCAGGCCCAGCGCCTCCTGAAGATAGAACGCAAACTCGCCGCTGTCAGCCAGGACCTGCAACACGTTGCCCAGTCTTCGACCGGCAATGCTGGTTGCCTGTCTCGCATAGAATCTATGTTCGACGCCTTGCTCCGCGCTCTTGGCGGCGAAGCTCCAGCCGAGGAGAGCGGTCATGTATAGTCAGAAAACTCTATCCGCACTCACCGCAAGCACGTGCGCCGCAGCACTGGCGGCCAGCATATATCTAGGCGGCGTCGCCTACACGCCTGGTCAGCCGGATCGATCCGGATTCGTGCATCGCTACGCTCCGGACTACATCGCCGAGTGCGCTCTCCATCGCACGGTCGCGTTTGGCGGCGAAGGGAGTAATAGCCGCGCGTGGCAAGCCTGCAGGCACGAGTTTGCCCGCACACAGACATACGGCCAGTTCAATCGCCGCTACTGGGCGACAAGTTCGTCTGCAATCGCATTGCTCTTGTCACTGTTCTGGCTCGGTCCTGCGTTGAGAAGGGGCCACAAAGCCCCGAAAGTCGTGCGCGGACGCTCTTACTATCGAGGCGGCGAAGCACGGCGCAAACTCGAAAAGGCGAGCCGGAAAGACTGCAAGACCAGTGGCAGCGCCATGGAATTTCCAAAAGGCATTCCGTTCGCCTGGGACCGGGAGAACCGCCACATGATGATCTGGGGCGGCGTCGGTTCCGGCAAGACCCAGATCATGCTGAACCTGATGGACCGTATTATCGCGCGCGGCGACAAGATGCTGGTCCTCGACACCAAGGGCGACATGACCGCAAGTCTTGGCGCGCCATTCACCCTGATTGCCCCGCAGGACGCGCGGTCGCATGTCTGGAATGTTGCGGCTGACTGCACCACAAAACAGGACGCCCGCGAATTGGCAGCAAAACTGATCCCTGAAGGCCATGACCGAATCTGGTCTGATGCGGCGCGTACGGTCCTGACTGCCTGCCTGTGCAAGCTGCTCGGCACCCAGCCGGGCAAGTGGACCTGGGAGGATTTACGCGCCTCGGTCACCTCTGACCTTGCCACTCTTCGGGAAACGGCAACCGATTATTACCCACAAGCGCTGCACATTCTCAGCGAGGATGGCGGGCGCACCACGCAGAGCGTGCTCACCACCCTGCAGTCTCACATGCAGGCGGTCAGTGCTTTGGCAGACGCATGGGGGGTATCGGACGGCAAGACCTTCTCGGTAACGGACTGGATCGCGTCGCCGGGATACGAACCACCTCTTGTCCTGCAATATGATGGCAAATACCCGGACCTCTCCAATGCCTGGATCAGCAGCATGGTTGCCACCTTGTCCGGCATTGTCTCCAGCCCGACCTTCACCGAAGATTCCGGTCGCCGAATCTGGCTCTTTCTCGACGAGTTTCCTCAGCTCGATGAGCTCAAACACTTCTCGACCCTGCTCGACACCGGGCGGTCAAAAGGGTTGTGCGTTGTCATCGGCATGCAGGATTTTGCGCAACTGCGCGATACTTATGGCAATCACAAGGCCGATGCCTGGCTCGGCATGATCGGCACGCATGTCATGACCCGAATGAGTTTGGGGCGGAGCGCCGACGAGGCTTGCCGCCTGATGGGTCTGCAGGAAATCGAAATCGTCCAACGCACCGAGAATCGCCAGAACGGAACCGTCACCTATTCCAATACGGTTCGAACAGAGACGCGTCCGGTGGTGACGGGTGCAGACCTCGCTGGAAACCTTGGGCCATATAAAAAGGGCATTCGTGCAATCATTCTCGGTCCTGGCAAGGACGTCTACGAAATCGACTTTCCTTTCGTCACACTCGCGCAAAAGCGCAGCGCTGCTAGTCCCGCTGATTGGACAATGGCGACACCAGCCAAGCTAAGGGCCAAGGCCGCTCGGCAAGTGCCCCAGCTCTCCAAAGCAGATCTCGCGCGCATCCGCAAACCGAGGCCAAGCTGATGGTCGCCTCCATCTCTGCTCGCAAGTCCATCGGCGCGGCTGTCGCGTATTTCAAACACATGGCGCAGGACGAATATTACACTGCGGAGGAAGAGGCTGAAGCGGAAGGCGAATGGGCGGGGCGGGGCGCTGAACGTCTCGCCTTGGAAGGTCCGGTCTCGAAAGCAGACTTCGAAGCTGCGCTGAACGGTCTTGATCCTAAAACCGGCCAACCCCTCGCGCAAATCAATAACAAGACCCATGCGCCGGGCTGGGACATGACCTACAGCGCGCCCAAATCTGTTTCCGTCATGTGGGCGCTGTCGTCCCCAAAAGACCGAGCGAAGATCGAAGCCGTGCACAAGAACGCCGTTAGCGCCGCCACTCGCCATCTTGAAGACAGTCATGCGTTCACGCGGCGCGGCAAAGGCGGCAAAGTCCTTGAACCCGTCGCGGGTCTCACCATTGCCAGGTTCCATCACCACACAAGCCGCGACCTCGATCCGCAGCTTCACACCCATGCGTTCATCTTCAACACCGCCCCGCGCCGGGACGGCACCTGGGGCACAATTGTCAGCCGTGATCTCTACAAGGCCCAGAAGGAGACCGGCGCGGTCTACAGAGCGCACCTCGCGAACCAACTCGAACGCGAGGGCTACGCCGTCGCGCGCAATGGGACAGGCTTTCGCCTAAAAGCGATCCCGCACAATGTCGAACGCGCCTTTTCCAAGCGTCGGCAATCCATCGAACAAGCTGCGGCTACCCACGGCTACCGCACCCCCAAGGGCATGGAACTCGCCGCCTTGCGCACACGGCAAGCCAAACGCCCACGCGAACGCGCAGCGCTGTTCAAGGCGTGGCAGGTAGAAGCAAAGACGATGGGCTTCAATCTGTCCAAGGCGCGCCAGCAAGCCCAGTCTAGGAGCCCGCAACAGGAAATCCGGTCTGCGTCATCCAGCCGCTCACCCAGACCTTCTACTCGAAAGGTGATGCCATCCGCTCAACGCCTGCTATCGGTCATTGCGATGGCAGCGCGCGGCTCCTCACGAATGCCAGGCGTACGCGTAAACCTCCGTCAGTCGTCGTCCAGAAGCGGGCCAGAAGTAGAGCGATAAGCAACGTCGAAGCTTTACCGGCAAGATTGGAAATTGCCGGTAAAATCGGTTGGGCAATCGCTCTCGAACACGCCTTGCCTGCGAATACAGCCAGAAGCCTCGCGGGTACTGGAAAAAACGGCCAATTCGGCAAATTGTGTAATCGTTGTGCACGCAATTCGTACACGCTCAGAAGGTATCAAATCTTCAATAGGGGTGGGTGTTACAGGACAGATCGCATGCGATCTGTCAGCATCGAAGGTGCATGGGGTGTGACACCCACTCCTACAACAATTTGATTTCTGATTGTGCCTTGATCGCCCCGCGCCATTGAGCGTATGGCAGTCAACGCTTCTCAAGCTGTCGCGCTTGGCACTAACAGAGAATTGTCGAATAGTACCAGAAGTAGACTGCAAACTAATTCAATTTATGACAAAGGCTGCGCAGCCGGGGGTTCTAGTGAAATACGCTTACGACGAATTGTCACCAAAGCAGTTCGAAGAACTTGTGGTGTTGATATGTCAGCGCCTTTTAGGAATGGCTGTTCAGGGGTTCGCGGAAGGGCCAGACGGCGGACGAGACGCCAGGTTCGAAGGAATAGCGAATCTCATACCAAGCCAAGCTTCGCCGTGGGCTGGAAAGGTGATCGTTCAAGCTAAGCATACCAACGGCCTGAACTGCACTTTTTCGGACAAGGACTTTTTTAGCGATGCATCGGAGAGTTGTGTAGTCGCCGAAGAGTTGCCCCGAATCGCAAAGCTCAAGCAGAACAACGAACTCGACCACTATATACTTTTCTCAAATCGAAGGCTTCCCGCCAAGGCGGACACCGATATTAGGAAGGCGATATCTGATTCAGCTGGGATTTCGACCGGGTCAATCCTGCTGATGGGAGTCGAGCAAATCGAACTTTATCTAAAGCAGTTTTCCGAAATCGCGAGTATTGCGGACATCGATCCAATCGATTCACCATTGATTGTTAGTCCAGATGCGTTAGCCGAAGTCGTCCAAGCGCTGGCGGTCCACACAGGCGAATTGGCGGATGCCATTGAACAGACACCCGAACCCAGGTTTTCATACGCCACAAAAAATGGACTTAATGGAATGACTCCCGACTATGCGAAGGTTCAGCTTCGGCGGTACCTGAAAGAAGCGAAAACAATCGGCGACTTCTTGGGCGATCAACAAAACGCTGAAATTCGGTATCACTATGACGCTGCGGTTGAAGAGTTTGAGCTGAAAATAATCTCCAAAAGGAAGGATTTCCAGGACTTTGACTCAGTAATGGAGTACTTGGCCACGCTCCTCTTCGCTCGCGACCCCATACTAAGACAGCGAGGACACCAAAGACTTACTCGGGCGGTGCTATTCTTCATGTATTGGAGTTGCGATATTGGATTGAAAGATGATGTTGAGACCGTATAAACACGCTCACCCCGACAAGACCGTAGTGGCGTTGGCATCAATGCTTTTAAGGAAATTGCGAGAGCAACGACTATTGGACTATGACTCGCTATCGGCGCACGCCAGCAAACGACTTGGCCTCGACGCCGAAGCCCTGTTCCTCCCTGCGCTGAGTTTCTTGTATCTTTTGGGATTGGTTGAGTACCATCCAACGACTGACTCGATTGAGTATGTTGGGCAGTGATGAAGCTTTCCAAAATCTACTCCAACCAGCCTCATCGCTTCACGCCGATCTTTTTCAACGACGGCTTGAATGTCGTTTTGGGCGAGATCAGGATGAAGGAGAATCTAGATCGTGATACACACAATCTAGGAAAATCAACTCTCGGCAAACTGATCGATTTTTGCCTCTTAAAGGGCAGGAATCCGAAGTTCTTTCTTTTCGAGCATCTAGAGTTGTTCGAAGAGTTTGAGTTTTTTTTAGAAGTGGAGCTGGAAACTGGTAGGTTTCTGACGATTAAACGCGCTGTCGCAACAGCTTCCAAAGTTTCGTTCAAACGTCATGATCCGCGCTCTAGTCTATTTGATAGTGATAGTGTGGATTGGGATCACGAAGACTTGAGCTTCGAAAGAGCAAAGCAGATGCTCGATAGCCTTTTGGGATGGGACTTCATCAAGCCTTGGAAATTTCGAAATGTGATCGGATATTTGCTTCGGTCTCAAGAGGACTATCAAGACGTATTTCAGCTCGGAAAGTTCTCGGGGAAGCACTCTAATTGGAAGCCGTTCTTAGCTCAGCTCGTCGGCTTCGATGGGTCTGCAGTTCAGGAACACTACGCCAAGGAGGCCGAACTTGCTCAGAGGATTTCTGAAGAGAACCTCTTGAAGCGAGAACTCGGTACATCCGATCTAAATGAAAGCGAAATCGACGGAATACTCTTTCTCAAGCAGCAGGAGGCTGAAAACAAGCGGAGCTTAGTGGACGCGTTCGACTTTCGTGAACAGGATCAAGTTGAAACGACGAACGTCGTTGAGGATGTCGAACTTGAAATAGCGCAATTGAACCAACGGCGTTATACTCTTCAGCACAATCTGCAGAAGATTGAAGCTGCGCTTTCGAAGGACGCAACTCTTTTCGACACAGAGAGCGCTAGGATACTATTTCAAGAGGCCGGAATCTTATTTGAAGGCCAAATCAAGAGAGATTTCGATCAGCTAATTGACTTCAATCGTGCGATTACGGACGAACGCAGAAACTATCTCGAAGACGAGCGAGCGGAGCTACTTGAAGAAGTCAAAGCGATTTCTGAACGCCTTGATAGTCTCGGGTTGTTGCGTTCAAATCGCCTCAAACACCTGAGCGAAACGAAATCGTTTGAACGCTACAAGCAGTTTTCCTCCGATCTAGTCGTCTTGCAAGCCGATATTGCGTCACTGGAGCGAATGAAAGACGCGCTCGTGAGGCTTAACAATCTTGCGGTTAGCATCGATGCCCTAAAGGACGAAGAGAAAAGGCTGGAATCCATCGTAAGGGCTGAAGTCAGAGGTAAGAGCCAAAGTCGCGATAGTCGCTTTTCGCAAATTCGGCTTCATTTCAGCAACATTGTTGAGGCGGTAATTGACCGGAAAGCGCTGTTAAGCGTCAGCGTAAACAAAGAGGGGCATCTCGAATTTTCTGCCCATGTACTTGATGAAAGCGGAAATGCTAGCAGCGCTGGTGCCGGGCACACGTATTTGAAGCTACTTTGCATTGCCTTCGATTTGGCATTTGTCCGCGCATACCTTGACCGAAAGTTTCCCCAGTTCGTCTTTCATGATGGTGTCTTCGAGTCACTGGATGACCGCAAGAAAGAAAACCTCATTGAGGTGATCCGCCAATACTCCGCGCTTGGTATTCAGGCAATAATCACTCTCATAGATTCAGATCTACCGGTTGAGCCAAGCTCACCGATGTTTGACGATAGGGAAATCGTTCTTCGTCTTCACGACGAAGGTGAATCGGGTCGGTTATTCAAAATGCCGTCTTGGTAATCGCAACGAATGGCATTCATTTCTCCAGCTGCACCAATACGAGGTGACGGCCCAGTCTGGGCCGTCACCAGAGCGATCAATCCTTCGGATTCCAGAGAAGCACGTACCGCCCCTTTTTGCCTTTGACTGGTGCTAGGTTCGCATAGACCTTCCGAGGTCCGATGTGCGGATCCGCCAGCGTCAGGGAAATATAGTCCTTGCCTGACGATTTTGCCTTCACGATCCACCCGCCACCCATCTCGGTGAGGATCTCGCCTGCAAAGATGCGATAGTCAGGCTGGGTGTCTGTCACCTTGTCCGCGTTTTTCTCGATCTTGATGGGCGCGGTCAGGTTGAGCATTGCGAGCGCGCCCTCGAAGCCGTTCTTGGTTTCGCTGACATATCCGAGTGCGTTTGCCATGATGTGTTTTCCTTTTCGTTTCAGTTGCTGCCGAGCGGGACGTGATTGTCCCTGTCGACGCCGGACCGAAAGGACGGCGCGTCCCGGTTTTGAACCTGAAAGGGCAAAGCAAAGCGGCGCACCGGCAGGCCGCACGAATTTGCATCGCGATGAATGCGCGCCAGCGCAGAGGAAATTCGTGAGGATCGCCGGTTTCAGGACCGGGACGCGTCGTCTAGGTCACACGGCAAGAGACAGGCATGGCCAGTGGACTGCCCTACGAGAAGGATCACAGACAGATCATGACCAACGCGCTCACCTGTTCCAGAACGCATGTACCTCATCGAAGCCAAGCGTGATGGTGAACACGTCGCCATTCAGTTCCATATCGCGGCCCATGGCCTCCCAGTCGATATAGTATTGCAATGCGGGTGGGATCTCCGGCCCGGTTTCGCGCGTGATTTCTTCGGCAAAATCGGCAAGGGAACGATACTCACCTGCATGCTCGTCCAGCGCGGCGCGGGCCTCGTCTAGGCTATCCCCGAAATGGCGGTAGAGCTTGGCACCAAGGCGACCATGCTGCGCCACGAAGTCAGCCAAAGCGCACACCGTCTCAAAGCTGGCATATTCTGAAATCGTACAGCCTTCGAACCCCTCATAATCGTGAATGGCGTGCTCTTCTGCATCGGGCTCCGGTGACTCTGCCAGCATATCGCGCGTTTCTTCCCAAAGGTACTCTGTACCATGACCGGCGCTAATCCACCGACCATGCAGCCACCCGCCATTGTAGGCTGCAAGGCAAGCCACATAAACACGCGGTTCGCCTCCACTATATTGGGTCGTTGTTCCAAGCGGTGCTCTCGTCTGCGAGTTGGTCACGGTGTCTCTCCTGTTCACCCGCCCCGTCGTTCCGTTCCCGGTAGGCGGGATGGGGCGGCGGGAGAAGTGTCCGCCAGGGCGCATAAGGGTGCCGCGCAAGGCGGTCAGGTAGGAGAGATGCGAGACATGGACGGCCTAAAGCACCCGCCGCCTTGCGCGGTGACCGCGCGCTGGCAGACACGTCGTCCGCCCCAGACCGGCTGTTGGGAACTCAAAGAGAAAAACCACGCTCTTTAGATTTATCAGAATCTCAGAAAAAGCAGTTTCACTTCGATAGACTTTAAGCCGATCGGGTAAATAGAGATGTGACCAAATATTTGGCTGTTAAAACAAAAGGATGACCACAATGAAAATTACATTCGACGCAAATACTATTAGGAAAGTGATCTCGCCCGAACGGTACGAAGGAGATGAGGATCATGCAGCCGCCCAGAAGGTCCACCATTCGATCTTGTCTGGCGAAATCTCGCCGTTCGCCTCTGCAACAATATTCAGTCTAGAAGCTATAGCCAAAAAAGACCGAGCAGCATTTGTAAAAAATGCAAAGGGAAAAACGTCTTCAAAAGAATCTGAGCACGGTGACGAAATACATCTTAGTTTTTCAATTGGACCTGATCACAGTCTACATCCCGGTATGCCGGCGGTTCTGGTAGATTATTTGGAACAAGCAGAAAGCCTCGGATTCCGACTGATACATTTGCCCCGAATAGCAATGCCCGTTGCAGACCAAGTTCGTTACGACCTTAAGCCCGAACTGTATTACAAGCCCAGCGATGCGACAGAAGCGTTGAATTTGTCAAGCGAAGTCAGTCGAGAACTGGAAAATCGCGGCGTCGGTTATGCTAAAGTAACGACTCTGTTCGATCGTATTGCGAGCCGTATTGGAAGAGCTGTTCAGCCCAGAGATTTCCTTCTGGAGGATACAGTATTCAATGACGATGAACGCAAGGAATTTGCCAATGCAGTAGCTGAGTGGAGCGACGGAGACAGCGTGGCGGCTCATATTGGTAATATGATGGATATATTTTGCACGAACGACAAAGCGGGCAAAGGACGGCCATCAGTATTCAACGAAGCAAACAAGCTCTGGCTTGCAGATACATACGGCTTGCGGGTTCACTCACTGAAAGAGTTTGCTGACCTTCTGTGAATCGCACCTGTGACCCCTCTGCTTGCAGTGGGAAGCGCAGGCGCGGCGATAAGCCGGTGAGCCCCCGCAGCGCGGCGCAAAGCGCCGCGACCGGAGACGAGCCGGGCCGGAGGCTGCGCTCATATCAGACAGGCGGGAGAGAGCGCCGGGCGAAGGTCGGTGTCTCGCCCGCCTGGCGGCCGAAGGTGAGCCGGGCCAAAGGTCCGGCACATGCAAGGCGATGTGAGCGAAGCCTCCGTACAGCCTCCTCGCAAGAGGGGTGTTCGCAAATAGGGCTTCCTGACAAATTCAATCGAGAGTCGTTCATTCCCTTTGACTTGAGTGGGCGAACTGATGAAATGGATACACACTGAAAGTGAAACACTGGGGGGAAGAATTGCAGTCGTTTTCAGCCGAACCTCTCGCTGCTACGCTGATCGAAAGTCTCAGGGATATCGGCTACACGCTCGATACAGCGCTTGCGGACATCGTCGACAACTCGATTACCGCCAATGCTTCCGCGATTGAAATCCTGACGGATGCTTCTCCAAGCGGCGTGAGTGTTGGCGTACTCGATAACGGCTGCGGGATGAACCGCGCCGAGCTCGAGTTGGCTATGCGCCCCGGATCAAAAAACCCGCTCGAGTCCCGGGAAAAAGATGATCTGGGTCGATTTGGGCTCGGATTGAAGACCGCCTCGTTCTCGCAATGTCGCAAGCTAACCGTTGTGAGTCGCAAGAATGGTGAAACCAACGCCGCGATATGGGACCTGGATCACATTGCCGGTACAAATCGCTGGGAAGTGCTGGTTCCCGACACTTGTGAAGGTGTGCCTTGGGCTGATCAGCTTTCGACGGACGGAACTCTGGTGGTCTGGGAAAACCCTGATCGGATTGTTGATGGAGAACTGAGCCCTGAAACAGTTGCAGAGGTAACTCGAAAATTTGACGATGCCCGATCTCACCTTGAACTGGTCTTCCACCGGTTTCTCGCTGGTGAAACTGGTCTTCGCAAGGTTCTGATTCGACTTAATGGAAGGCCGCTCGAGGCATGGGATCCCTTCTGGGTCGATCATCCAGCGACCGAACAGAATCCACTGCAGCCCGAAATCATCCGAATCAATGACCGAGTTGTCACCGTTCAGGGGTTCACACTTCCACATCACCGGAAAGCAGACCGTGCCGAATGGGAACGCCATGCAGGTCGTGGTGGATACATCCGAAACCAGGGATTTTACCTCTATCGGGAACGTCGCCTGATCCTCCACGGGACCTGGTTCAAATTGGCTCGCAAATCCGAACTCACCAAGCTCTGCCGCGTTCGGATCGACATGCCCAATGGGTTGGATGCCGACTGGAAGATTGATGTAAAGAAGGCGTCCGCGCAACCGCCTCGACAAATTCGTCAGCGTCTGAAGGCGCTGATTGACACGATTGGCGACAATTCGAGGCGTGTCTATACTCAGCGTGGCCAGCGACTTGTGTCGGAGAGCGCGCTGCCCGTCTGGAACCGCGTGGTCGAGGGTGGCTCGGTTCAGTACCGCCTGAATCCCGATCACCCAGCCATGCTGGCCATGCTGGATGGACTGGATGATGGAAAGCGAACGAGCCTTGAGCACGCCCTGAAGCTGATCGGAGCTTCGATCCCATATGATGCTATTTTTTCGGATATGGGTCGCGATCCCAATAGTCTGTCAGTTTCCAATCTCGACCCCGAATTTATCTGGAAGACTGCCAAGGAGTCTGCAGAGCACATGTTGGATCACGGTGTTGCTCCGGATAGAATTATCCGAATGCTGAAGGCGGGCGAACCCCTCAAGTCAAACTGGGACCTTGTTGAAGGACCGCTCACCGCCTTGCTGGAAGGAAAAGCAGCATGACAGAACCCATTGATCGCCTAAAAGCAATGGCGAGAGCCGACCTCGCAACAGGCGAGTTGCCCGGCCCGGACCGCATTCGCGAGACGCTTGAAGATATCCGTTACCTTCCGTGGGCGCGTGACATTCCCGACGACGAAATCGAACTACTTGCGAGGCGCTTCGAGGAGGAACTCGGAGTCACTATGGAACTGGGGGCTATTCTTGATGATCGCAATTTCACACCATGGCTTGATCAGGCAAAGACCAGCATCGACCCTTACTATTGGGACCGATACAAACAGCTCATGCAGGACAAAGGGTTTTCAACCGGTCCTGATGGGGTGATTACGAAACTCGATGAGATAACGGACAAGATATTGAGCCGTCTGGGCAACCCTGAAGAGCAGGGACGATGGGACAGACGCGGGATGGTCGTTGGTAACGTCCAGTCTGGCAAAACGGCCAACTACACGGGCCTGATCTGCAAGGCAGCCGATGCTGGGTATCGCCTCATCATTGTTATTGCGGGCATTCACAACAACCTTCGCAACCAGACACAGTCCCGAATAGACGAGGGATTTGTGGGCCGGGAAAGTGTTCTCGCCGGTCGGGATAACAGCTCCAATATCATTGGCGTCGGGCGTTTCGATAATTCCCGGACCCCATGGACCTTCACAACCGCTTTCCGCGATTTCAACAAGACAGGAGCGACCCAGGTTGGGGGTAATCTCAAGGACCTCTCTGTGCCTGCCGTATTCGTCATCAAGAAGAATCCCAGCACCCTGAAGAACCTGATTTCATGGCTAAAGGAACACAATGCGCGCGGAGGTAGTCAGACCGTTAGCGCGCCAATGCTGCTGATAGATGACGAAGCCGACAATGCATCAATCAACATTGCAAAGGGCAAGGACGAAGTGTCCAGAATCAATGGACAGATTCGAGAGCTTCTCAAACTTTTCCAGCGCAGTTGCTATGTAGGCTACACTGCGACCCCGTTCGCGAACATATTCATTGACCCCGATGAAGACGATGACATGGCGGGACAAGACCTGTTCCCCAAGAACTTCATTGTGGGACTCGAAGCGCCGTCGAATTATTACGGCGCGACACGCATGTTTGTGAATGATTCGGCAAGCTTCATTCGTCCTATCGAGGACAATGAGGAACTTCTTCCGATCAAGCATAACAAAGAGCACCAAATTGTTGCGCTTCCTGATAGCCTGAAACTGGCTGTTCGATGCTTCGTGGTGGCGCGCGCAATACGAATTGCAAGAGGGGATGGAAACAAGCACATGTCGATGCTGGTAAACGCATCGCGATTCACCAACGTCCAAGGCAGGCTGCGGGGTGCCATTCACGAAATGCTTGAGAACATCCAGACAGGTGTGCGAGTAAATGGTGCCAAACCAATGGCACTTGCCGAAACAGATCCCGAGATTGCCTTGCTGAAAGCTGCATGGGCAATCGAGTATGCATCTGGCAGCGAAACCTGGGATGAAGTCTTTCCTCACCTGAACACGGCTGCGGCCCCTGTAAATGCCGTCGAAGTCAACAGCAAATCCTCCGGCACACTCAACTATACGGACTATCAGGAAAACGGTCTGAACGTGATTGCGGTTGGTGGTTTCTCCCTGTCGCGTGGATTGACCCTGGAAGGTTTGATGACGACATGGTTTCTTCGAAACTCGGTAATGTATGATACCTTGATGCAGATGGGGCGATGGTTCGGATACAGGCCGAACTATGGAGACTTGTGCCGCATCTGGATGCCAGAAGAGGCCGAGGGCTGGTATGCTCACATTGCGGAATCGTCTGATCTGTTGAAGGAAGAGCTGCGCGCGATGGAAGCGGCTGGTGCTACCCCAGAAGAGTTTGGGCTGAAGGTCCGAAGCCACCCCGATACACTCGTTGTCACTGCCAGAAACAAGATGGGCAGCGGTCAGAATGTTGTTGTAAAGATTGGCCTTGGAAACAGCTTTGTCGAAACCGCTATCCTGGAGCGGGACGGCGAGATACAAGCTCGCAATAGACGGGCTGTCGAGTCTCTGGTGTCCGGACTGGAAAATGAGGGCAAGCCGCTCGCTATCGCCGCTGAATATGGTCAAGGGCGGCTGTTGCAATCTGTCCCGGCAGAACTCGTGCAATCTTTCATTGGAGCATTTCAGAACCATCGCGGTTCCATGCTTACGGACCCCGGTCCTGTTCTGAATTATATCTCGGACCGCGTAGACGGCGAACTATCCCGTTGGGACGTGCTGTTTCCTGGTGTTGGAGACGCTGATGATGACCGGCTGGACGCATCAAGCCTTCTTGGCGTCAGGCTTGTTTGTCAGAGGCGCGGAATTGGAGAGAAAAGCGATAATCGCACAATAAGAGTCACCAACAAACAGCGAGTCTCCTCGCGCGGTGTCGAAAGGGCTGGGCTTGAACAAAATCAAATCGATGCAGCCGAAAGTGCATATCTGGATACTCTGTCCGGCTACCGACCGGAAGGAAAGAAACCCAACTTTCCAGATCGCATCTACCGCAGGGTTCGAACACGGCCGTTGCTCGTTGTCCACATGTTGGACCTTCGAAAACAAGATGGAACCAAGGAAAGCAATGAACCGGTTGTAGCCTGGAGCATCAGCTTTCCGGAGACCGACACACCGGAAGAGCGAACAGAATACATCGTCAACACGACGTGGCTTAGAGAAAACTATCGCGACGACCTCGATGAAGAGGAAATGGAGGGAGACGATGATTGAGGATCCGTGGGCGAAAATCGCCGTTCCCGACGCCAGCGGAACCATAAATGGCAAGAGAGTTGATGCGTCTCACCCTCAGAGTTTCTTTTGGGCGCGCGACGTGGAGGGGAATCGCCTGCTCGTTCTTGAACATGCCTCCGAACTCGAGCCGTCACGAAAGCTCCCGGAACTCCGGGACATGGAAGTTGTGCAGATTCGAACTCCCCCAAAAGCAAGATTGATCTGGAGACTCAAAAAGGCAGAGCATGCCGAAGTGTTCCACCGCCTCTGCAACGATATTGTGGATCGCTGCCGCGACGCAGAAGAAAATCAGGAAGCTCTGGATGTCGCCGTTGGCCGTACATGGCGCTGGCTGCATCTCCTGAAGGGTGGAGGATCGGGTCTGCTTTCGCCTGACGCACAAAAAGGACTCATTGGAGAGCTGATGGTACTTGAACGCGCGCTTCTGAAGACCCTCTCGACTTCGGATGCAATAGGCGCATGGATCGGTCCGGAAGGTGCCCCAAAAGACTTCGAAGTCGGACGCGTTGCTGTCGAGTCCAAGGCGAGGCGGGGTGGTGCCAGACCATTCGTTTCAATCACATCCGCATGGCAACTCGATACCGACGGTGTCGACGAACTCTTTCTGCACGTCGTCGAGGTTGATACCTGCGCCGCAGAAGACGATCGAGGGGAGACCTTGAATGATATCGCGTCCAGAATTGCCAGACTTGTAGGCCGCAGCGATCCAGCTGCAGAAGATCAACTTGCAATCCTTCTCCTTGAAGCCGGTTATGATCCGGACGATGACTATTCTGCCTATGTCTGGTTGGTCGGTCCAAGTGTCTGTTTCGAGGTCGGTGAAAATTTTCCTATAATATCCGGTTCGGACATCATGACTGGAATTGAATCCGTAAGTTATACAATTTCTCTTGCCGCATGTGAACCGTACGCGGTTCCGCTGGCGACCCTGCTCGAGTGCCTGGAGATGCAAAATGGCCGATGATGTGATTTCCGGTTTTCACGAAGAGTTTTTCCAATCGATCTACGTAGCCGCTGACTCTGATGGGCAGTATGCAGAAGATGCTTTCTTCGAGCTATATTGCGAGCAACTGGTGGACGCGGGAGAGTTTTCGTCCTTCGAGCGTGTGGCTTGGGCGGGGACGCGAGGCGCGCGTATAGATGGTTATGGCGGGGACCCGGCTGAATCTGGCGGCACCCTCGCTCTCATTGTTTGCGACTTTCATCAGGACAAAAGCATATCTTCACTCACGGGAACCGAGCTCGAAGCAGCGCTCAAGAGGCCCGCCAACTTTCTGAAACGCGCGCTCGACCCGGTATTTCGTGCGCAGCTTGAAGAGACATCGCCTGCTTTTGGACTTGCCGACATGATCGCTGCGCGCTGGGAGCGAGTGAACCGGATCAGGCTTTTCGTCTTGTCCAACCGATTGCTTAGCTCCAGAGTCGATAGCGTCCCGGTCGTCGATTTCGAGGGGCGCCCGGTCAGCGCAAGCGTTTGGGATATAGGCCGACTAGGGCGCTACATGGCGTCTGGACGGGGTGTTGAGGACATTGAAATCGACCTGGTCAACGATTTTGGAGGGCCACTTTCCGTGCTTCCTGCGCACGTGACTGATGCCAGCTACGAGTCATATCTGGCAGTGATACCGGGACAACAACTCGCTAACATCTATGATCGGTTCGGCACACGTCTGTTGGAACAGAATGTACGCGTTTTCCTGCAGGCACGCGGCAAGGTGAACCGCCAGATAAGGGACACGATTGAAGGCTCCCCCGAGATGTTTTTTGCTTATAACAATGGCATAACCGCTACAGCAGAGGGCGTAGACTTCGAAACCGGAAAGCAAGGTCGAAGTGTTGCAAGACTTCGAAATCTGCAGATTGTAAATGGCGGGCAGACGACGGCTTCACTTCATGCCGCACTGCTGAAAAAGACAGACCTGTCACCTGTCCATGTCCAGATGAAGCTGTCGATCATCGATCCGGACCTTGCAACTGAAGTTGTTCCGAAGATATCGGAATACGCAAATAGTCAGAACAAGGTTAGTGCGACGGATTTCTTTTCCAATCACCCATATCATATTCGTATCGAGCAGTTTTCACGGCGCGTTCTTGCGCCATCGCCCGATGGCGTGTTTCGTCAATCACGCTGGTTTTACGAGCGTGCGCGCGGACAATACCAGAATGCCCGCAGCTTGCTTACTCCGTCAAAGCGCAAGGCGTTTGATCTCGAAAACCCCAAGCAACAGAAGTTCGACAAGTCTGAACTGGCAAAGTTCGTAATGCCATGGGAAGGGCAACCTCATATTGTCGCCAGAGGGGCGCAAAAGAACTTTGTCGAATTTGCCAAACGAGTCGAAAAGGTCTGGGACAAATCGAGCGAGGATTTCAACGAAGACTATTTCAAGCGTGTTGCTGCAATGGCCATGATCTTCCGTGAAACCGAGAAAATAGTCAGCGCTCAGCCTTGGTATACTGGCGGAGGGACACGTGCCAAAATTGTTCCCTACGCAATCTTTCTGCTATCGGAAGGTGCGCGTTCAAGAGGCGGTGAGATCGATCTTCTGCGAGTCTGGAAACTGCAAAGCCTGCCGGAAGTTCTCGCAAAGTCATTGTTGCTGGCTGCTAAAGCCGCCAACCAGGTCATCTATTTTGACGATGCCGAACAGCCGAACCGGGCAGAATATGCCAAGAACCAAGCATGTACGGCACGCGTTGCAAAGGCAAAGGTCGATTGGCCAGACCGGCTCGATGATCTCGTGATCTCCGCAGCGGAAGTGCGGGAACAGAATCAGGACGCCAGAAAGGACCAGAAAGTAGTCTCGGGTATTGAAGCGCAGGCTGCTGTGGTCAAGGCAGGTTCCGAATTTTGGCGAGAAGTTACTGACTGGGGTCGGAAACACAGAATGCTCTCCCCCAAGGAAGCTGGCGTATTGGCTATAGCTGCGGGCATTCCAGTTCGGTTGCCGACGGAAAAGCAGTCAACCGTGCTGATGACGTTGCTGGAAAAGCTACAGTCAGAGGGTTGCACGCTCAGCCTAGAAGTTGCCGCAGCAAATTAGGCTGATCGTGCAACGGATTTTGCGCGCATCGATAACGATACGCGATCAAATACGGCATCTCGTAATACGCGGTCCAGTGCTGCCGCGATCTGCCTGGCGAGGTATGGAGGCACTGCGTTCCCAACCTGAACATACTGCTGGGTTCGGTTGCCAAGAAACACATAATTGTCAGGGAAAGTCTGAATTCGGGCTGCCTCGCGCACCGTGAGGCTTCTACACTGAGCCGGGTCCGGGTGGATGAAGTAATGTCCGTCCTTGGATATGTGGCTCGTGACAGTCGTGCCAGGACGGTCTCTCAACTGAACTCGAAATCGGTCTGCGAATTTGCCACTGTTCCAGTTGGCATGGTCCGGAGCCAGTTCAGCGGGGAAGTCTGCGGCTTTGGGCGAACGGCCATGCGCCTGGCCGAACGCTGCAGCAAAGAGATACCTCGCAAGATCGGAGGGCATATGTCCGCGTGTTTCATTGTTTGGCAGGCGCTTGATTTTCTTGTCCACAAGCCAGTTGCGCAGCCCCGGCGGGCAGGAATTCGGAACACTTGATCGCGCCGCAGCTTTGCGCGGTAGGTCCGCAGCGGACTTTCTCAATTCGGTCCGAGTGGCGCGCGCAACCTTTGCAACTTTAGTGTCTCTCTTTGACGCCGCTGCGATGACGGTATCGGCGGCTACAAGCACTGCCGCCTTCCAGAGGTTCACATCGTCGCCACGGCTCAAACCGCTTCGCATGGCAGGCATGTCACCTATGACACTGCTGATGCCGACTGGAGGCTCGGCATTCAGCTGCAAGGCGTTCTCCATAAGAGCGGAAATGCCCGGTTGGCGACAGATGTCCTGCCTCACTCCAACAATGATCACGCGGTGACGGGCTTGCGGGACGCCATGACTTTCGGCTCGGATCACAAAGTCGGCGAGCGCAGGGGATGCGCTACGTCCCAGCAAATCTGTATCCCCACTCAAGGCAACGAGGCGATAACCACCATGCTTCTTCGATACGGTTTTCAGGTCGGCGAGAATTCTGTTTCCGACCAATGAACCATCAACGGACGAGGAAAGCAGGCCCTTCACGTTCTCCATGACGAATGCGGCAGGCTCCAGAGTGCGCAGTATGTCTATATACTCGCGATACAGAAAGTGGCGCTTGTCATCCTCGGCCCGATAATCCTTCTTCCCCTTGTTTCGGGCGCGGCCTACGAGTGAGTAGGCTTGGCAGGGTGGCCCGCCAATCAGGATTGTCCGGTCTCCTGCGTCTGCAACAAGCTTCTTCAATCTCTTCTTCAGGATCAAGCGGGCCGCATCTGTTCCGAGTTCCAGATTCAACGCTTCTGCTTCAGCAGCGGCCCACTGGTCCGGGTAGAGCGCCGCGAAGTCCGGCAAGGCGTCACCTGAATTCAGAGCAGTATAATACTCTTCCGGAAAACATGTTCCGAACTGCCGGAGAAAAGCGCGCAAGCGAAGTGTCGCGTGTGCCGAGCTCTCCTTTTCGACCGAGAAGGCAATTTCGAAGGGGCGGGAACCATCCTCGCGCGTCAACCCGGAAAAGCCTTCGGCGAGGCCACCGGGACCAGCAAACAGGTCTACGATCTGAAAATTAGCCATATCGTCTGTCCCACTTCGTCGCTCAATACTGACACCTTAGCGTGGAATCCAGGGGGTTCCAGGGGTAAAGAGTACGGCATGGCAGATATCGTCTCCAAACAGGTTCGCTCGCGCATGATGTCCGGTATAGGCGGGAAGGACACCGAGCCCGAACTCGCCCTTCGCAGGGCTCTTTTTGCGAAAGGGCTTCGGTATCGACTGCATGCGAAAGATCTGCCTGGCCGTCCGGATATAGTTTTTCCCAAGTGGAATGCAGCAGTGTTCGTTCATGGGTGTTTCTGGCACCGCCATCCGGGCTGCAAGTTCGCCACAACGCCCTCCACGCGGCCTGAGTTCTGGCAGGAAAAATTCGATGGGAATGTCTCGCGTGACAAACGAAATATCGACAAGCTTGCCGATCTCGGATGGCGCGTCGCTGTTGTCTGGGAATGCGACATCAAATCCGATCTGTCAGCAATCTCTGCCAAATTGATTGAATGGTTACATTGCGAGACTGGGAGAGCCGAGCGACTTTTTGGTACTTGAGCAACTCTTCGAGTCCTCAGCCCCAACAAAACCAATCCCAGTAAACACTATAGATTACGCCAATCGGTGCGGACATGGTGCGGACACGAAATACAAGTGATTGTTCGATCACATCGAGAGACTCTTAATACGTTGAAATTGTTAGAAAAAATGGTGCCGCTAAGGTGACTTGAACACCTGACCCCCGCATTACGAATGCGATGCTCTACCAGCTGAGCTATAGCGGCCTGCTCCACGGAGCGTGCCGCCTGAATAGCCATACGGGCGGCCGCGCGCAAGACGCTTTTGCCTGTTGGCGCCGTGCCCCGGTCAGTCCTCGTCCGAGGCATAGTCGAGCGGCGGCGTCAGCCGGCCCGTCGGCGCCTTGGGCGGGGCCACCCTCTCTTCCTCGTCCGGCCCGGCAATCGCCAGCACGCGCCCGGCCTCCAGTTCCCGGCCATAGGATTCATAGCGCGGATGCACCAGGTCTCCGACATCGCCAAAGGCATAGACCAGCCGGCTCCAGTCGCGCTGGGC
>TARA_R110001599_G_scaffold221848_1_pt1 | contig 22522 bp, 19 predicted proteins | sample TARA_R110001599 | Tara Oceans TARA_R110001599 (sample SAMEA4398360) | marine metagenome | biome: Polar Biome; feature: [MES] marine water layer (ENVO:01000295) within the mesopelagic zone...; material: water (ENVO:00002006), including particulate matter (ENVO:01000060) such...
CAATATCACCAACTATCCCTTTATATCCAAGATCCCCTAATTTAGCATTTACTCGGTTTTTAATGAAATGTTCTAAGTCATATTGTGAACATCCTTCTAAATCACCTAATGAATAACATTTTTTAATAAAATCTAATTCTAATTTTAAAGATAGTAAAGCTGCTTCATTAATTGCTGCCTCTAGTTCTGGTGTTTTTAATTCTGGATTTTCTTCAAGTAGTGTCCTGAAAAGCCAACATCCTGCTTCGGAATGCATTGATTCATCTCTAATACTCCATTCTACGATTTGACCAACTCCCTTTAATTTGTTTCTCATTTTAAATGACAACAAAACCGCAAATGAAGAAAATAAATTTACACCTTCTGTGAATGCTGAGAATATTGCTAATGATTTAGCTATTTCATGTAAATCTTTTTCATCTTTAAAGTTATCTCTCACTTCAGTAAGTGCTTCAATTTTAGCCATTGTAGTTTCATCTTCTAAGAATTCACTAAAATCATCCAACCCTAATTCTTCATTTAATAGAGAATAAGCTTCAGCGTGGATTGTTTCCATAGCACCAAAAGTAGTAGCCATAGCAATAATTTCAGGTTTTCTAAACCACTTTGTAACTAAACCAGTCCAATAATCATTTACAACTGTTTCAGTTTGAGCAAAACCTTTGAGGATTGAACCTATAATATTTTTTTCAGTTTCACTTAAATTCTGCTTCCAATCATTCACATCTGACATCATGGGTACTTCTGTGTGGATCCAATGTGCTTGTTGTTGTTTAAGCCAATAATCAGCAGCTTCCTGGTATTCGAAAGGCTTATATACTATGCGTTCTTTTAAAATGTCTTTCTTCATATTTTATTAATAATTAACTTTAAAAAATTCTTTTGATAAATGCTTTTTATCAAATGAGTCTAAATTTAAGGAACTTGGTGAACCTGCGGAAGAAGGTGTTGGAGCTGAATCTTCATCAAACTCTCCAGTTATCTTAAAATGACCATTAGAAGTGTCAGCATTCATTTGGTATGTGATACCATCCATCCCATATCTATTTTTCATAATATGGAGTCTTCCAGTATTATTTACTTTATCTTCTTTCTTCCTGGAGAGTGAGATTGCTAAATCTGTGATCATCATTTTATCATATGATCCTGCTGCCTTATCACCTTCAATTATATCATCCTTAGAACCTGCTCTATTTACTTGTGAAACACTCCAAATTGGAACATTTAATTCACGAGCTAAACCCTTGGTGCTAGTATAAATATCATCAATTTCAAATTTACGATCAGTAGAATTTCTATTTGATTTAAGAAGATCAACATAATCAATAATAACCAAATCTGGGTTGATACCTAATGATTTTAGTTTTTGGATATGAGATTCAACAGTTGTGATTGTTGCACGACCCATGGCAAATTCCTTAATAACTAATTGACCCTCTAATGTTTCTACAACATGCTCAACTTTTTCTCTTTCCTCTAAAATTTTATTTACTGGGACAGCAGTAAAGAAAGCATCATATCTTCTTCCAACATAATCTTCACCTAACTCAAGAGTGTAGTGAACTACATTATATCCTAATTTTACAGCATGTCCTCCTAATGCTACAAGAGACCATGATTTACCTCCTCCTGGGTTACCAAATATTAAACCAAAATCCCCATTTCCTAAACCACCCTGGATTAATTCATTAATTTGGGGCCAAGGTGTAGGAATAGTTACTCTGTTATCCTTACGATATCTTGATTCAACATCTTTAATATATTCGTGTCCTATTTTCTTATCTTGTCCTGCTTTTAACGCGCCTTCAACCATTAATTTAATGGAATCATAATCGCCAGCTTGGAGTAAATCTACCGAGCTTAATAAGGCTTTTTTAAGTTGTTGGTTTTTACAAAATGTTGAAAACTCTTCTCGTACATACTCCAAATCATCACTAGAAGCTGAGTAGGCTGCTCTTAATTGTTCTTTAATGGACAATTGAAGCACCTCATTTTTTACTTTTTGAAGTTCTACTTTTAAGATATCCATACTTGGTGTAGTGTGGTACTTAGCATAGTAACTTAAAATATTTTTTATAATCCATTTATTAGCATCACTTCCAAAATCAGTTTCATCAAGGATATCATGAATATTGACAAGAAAATCCTTATTGGTTAATAATGCTGAGATTACTTTTATTTGGAAATTTGGACCATACTGGTCGATTGATTGGAGTGTCATAACTTTTTTTTATATTAAATTTTCAAAACGTTCTTTTAACCATAAGTTAACATTCCTTATTAAATTTCCCAAACCATCTTGCTCATATAATTGAACAAATTGTTTTGGATGAAACTCAGGAACAAATGAGTCAACATAATGGTCTATGTATTCTTTATCTGATTTATCCATCATAGGTTTTGATAAATCCATCACTTTATATCTCTTCTCAAGTGCCTCTGGATCACTCAGAATTCGAGCGTATATAACATGATCTTTTAGTCTACTTTCACTTAAAGATAAAATATCAGATAATTCAATCTTATCACCCTTTAATTCAGGAAATAATTTGTATAATTTCTTTACACCTAACCCCTTTATACCTGGGATTTTATCGGATGCATCTCCTAGTAGGGCTTTATATAAAATGAAGTTGTGTGGAGGTAGACCGAATTTTTCTTCAACTACTGAGGGGGTGTAATATTGTTTAATAATTGGTGAGTAGACGATTACTTGGTCACTAACCAACTGTAGGAAATCCTTATCGCTAGATACTATGAACATCTTATCATCTGGTGAATTTGGCAAGGTATCGCTTAAATATGCGATGATATCATCTGCTTCTACCTTATCAATAGAGAGTGACCTAACTGGGAGGGTGCTTTGATATTGGATAATTCTTACAAGTTGATCAACTTTAGAATCATCTTCATCAGAGTGGGAATCAAAGGCCTCCCAATTAGTTACTCTAGAGACATTTCTTTCAGATTTATATTCGGGGATAATATTTTTTCTATTATTAGACGAACCCATCCCATCCCATACTATAAAGACTTCGGTTGGTTCTATTTGTCTAATCATAGCTCCTAAAGAACGGTAAAAACCACCTAACCCACCAATATGTGCTCCATCTTTATTTACAGCTGGTATAACTGTAAAGTTTCTAAAGAATAGATTTAAGGCATCTATTAGTAATACTCTTCTTTCCTTAGGAGAATCATCCCCTTGCTCGTGGACATTGTCCAAGAGGCTTAATACATCTCTGTTACTCATAATTTATTGTGGTTCTTCGGTAAATACTTGAATTCCTAATTCTGATGAATCGTCTTCGATAATGGTAAAATCTCCACCTCCCAATATCTTCTTCCACTCCTCAATATGGTCTTTCTTATAATCTTTAAGAGCTTTATCATCATCCTTAATAAACCCATGTGGGGTCATAACAATTCTCCCTTTGGTTGCAATACCATTAATATGATTTTTATCAATTTGGATGTTTGTTCTTTTAGCAAATTCAACCTGCTTGCCATCTTTAATTGCTTTAATCTTAGATGTTCCAGCATTGGCTACATTACCAAATGTAACTACAAATGTAGCATCAAACCACATAGCAAAACCTCCCTTATTCATAAGTTTTGGTTGCCCCATTGGATTTGAAGGTTTTTGTGTCCAAACTTTATTAATACAAACTAAAGTATTAGTAAATGGTGAAGACTCTTTACGTGATAAAGTTATACGTTGGTTAACACTATTTCCAAATTGAGTTGACATTGCACCTGCATTCCACTCATTATTATTTTTATTAGATTTAACCGACATCTCACAAGGTACTGATCCAATTGAATCCCATAAGAACATTAATGGAACTGGTAGGTTCATTTTCTTTTGTTCATCTAATAAATCTAAAATAAACGCGGCAACATCTTCGATTGTGTTAATAATTTCTCTATCTACATAGAGGAAATTACCTGTATAATCTAAAACTTCACCTGTTTTTTCATCAATCACTTCTTCAACTTCTAATCCCATCATTTGGGCATGCTCCCACGACCACTTCATCTCTGTGATGATAAACACGGGCATAACACCACGCTTCTGAGCAGCAACAGCTGCTTCCAAAAGCGCGGTAGTTTTACCTGTATCTGAGTGGCCTCTTAAAATTGAAATATGACCTAAGGGAATACCAGGAACTGATGTTACATCTTGGAATGCTTTAGAAAGTGGAATCCATTCTTGGTCTTTGAATTTAACACTAGAGTTAAGTCCTTTTTTTGCTTTAAACCCATTAAGGTCGAATCCTTTTTTAAGTTCGGAAGAAACTGCTTCCGATAAAGATTTATTCTTTTTAGCCATAACTTTTTATTTTTTATTAAAATGGTAAATCATCTGTCTCAGTATCATCTCCAAACATATCATCAAACTTCTCAACTGGGGAAGCTGTAGATTTCTTGGTTGATAGAGAATAATTAGACTTTGGTTCTGCTTTTACATCACTATCAAAATCGGATGGTTTTTCAGCAATAATTTCTCCTTCTTTTTCTTGTGATTCAGGATCGAGGAAATTTTGAAGGATTGTTTTCAACTTATCAAAATCCTTTTTAAATGGAGATTGAAGTGCTAAAATATCATTTTGGTTCTCTAACCAACTTTTAACTAATGTTGCATCATCACTTAATGGTGATTCTTTACGTTTGGGTGAGATAGAAACAACTTTCAAGATAGTTCTACCATTCATATCACCTTGCTCAACACTGATTGTGAAATCGAATCCATTAGATACATCTGTGAAATTTCCGTAATCTTCATCATCTGCTACACTTAGCAACTGTTGATAAACATTCTTTCCAAATTCCCAAAGACGAACACCCATGTCCTCTTCTCCACGAACTACAACTTGTGCGAAATAACGCATTTTTGGATCTAACTGTTTAGCTAATTTCCAATTTGTAGATTCATTAGTTTTGCGTAGTTGTTTAGTAAACTCAACGATTGGGTCTTTCTCATTCCAGTTAGTCAAGGCATAAATTGGGAATTGAGACAACCCGTAGTGGAGTTGAACTTCCTTAATAGGCCATTCTGTTTCGAACTTTGAAGGAACAATTCGTACTTGATGTTTTCCTACACTTTTTGGTTTCCAATAGATTTTCTTGTAATCTACTTTTTCATACTCCGTTTTCTTTGTTTGAGGTTGGAGAGCCTCCATTTTGCTTCTAATAAGACTTAAATCCATAATATAACTTTATTTTTAAAATACGTGATTGAATATACTAACCTTAGGTTAGGGAGCCAAATACTTTTTTTAGAGATTTACGATATCGTGAATCTTAGTATTTAGTTGTTTTAACTCGTTATGTTGAGTTAATAGTATACAATTGCGATAGTGATTCCAATCTATTGGGAATTTATTATCTACTACTCCACCATTTAAGGATTTGATTAGAGTATTTAGGGCATTGATTGTATACAGAGTATTGGTTTCTTTTTTTCTATGTACCAATATTGTGTTTTCTGGAATTGATGATATATTACCTTGGTCTACGTTGTAAGTTACAACATATTCATCATTACTTTTAATATTTAAGACAAATATTTTATTGTAAAGCACATCATATTGGGATGAGACTCTCTCAACAAGGTTGTCGATCTCATCAAGTTGAGTAAATGTGCAAAATAATCTGTTATTCATAGAACCGTAAGCATTTCCTAGTACATCAAAATCGTACTGGTCATACATATTGGTTGGTTTTTGGAGAGTTGATTTCATAACTGTTTAATTTAAAAATTGTAGGTTTTCCCTTTTTTACTTTTTGTGTTTAATTTATACTTTTTAAAAATTTTATTAATTGCTTCAATTACATCTTCCTCACTCTCATCAACATCTAATAGAAATGAATCGTAAACATACAGCACTAATTTTGTTTTTTTATTCCTTAATAACTTCAATATTTCCCATAATATACAAACATTCATGGACGTTTCCAAGTTTTGAAGCAAATAATTCAGTAACTTTTGTGGATTCATATTATCCAGTTTATCCTTTTCAAATTTATGTTTTGATATAGGACACTCAATGTAACCTCGGCTTTCAAATTCTTGCCATAAGTTATTAGTATATACTTTAATCTTTTGGAAGAACTCCAAATGCTCATACTGCTTAAATACCCCACCATAAAGTTGTTTAAAGGTTAATTCCTTAGCCTTTTTGTAATCCACCCCATACATTTCAGCAAATGATTGATGTATATCACCTTCGGGGAAATCATACTTTACTAATTTACCAAGTAGGGTTGGGTGGTAAGCTCCTATATCTAAATCCAAAAAGTAATCATTCCTTGGTATAAACGACTTACGCTCACCTGTGGATTTACTTAATGCTGAGAAGTTAATTCCTCCAAATTTATTTGAAGGTCTCATTGTTGTAGTATTGAGATTGTATTGTGTAAATATCTCCCCCTCTGCTTTGAATTTTGGGAAGTATTCATTGTATACCTCTTGGTCTAATTTCAATCCTACTTCTTCAATCATATTAAATACCAAATCTGCTTTATCTCTGAAGGTATTTGGGGATGGTTGGGTGAAATTTTCAAATGTCATCTCACAATATTCATAATGCTTTACAACAGGTATTATACAATTGATGTTTTCTTGCTCGGGAAATTTCCTATGGTAGAATTCATGGGTTGATGTATACTCATGTATATACGGAGGAGGAGGTGGTGGTGATGTATGAGAAGCTTTGTGAAAGAAATAATGATGGAATTCCTTTTTGTCTCTAACATATATGGTCTCGATATCTGCTAGTACTTGTTGTATATCATCATACCCCAATGAGAATGTGTCATTATGTTGAATTGGTAATATATAGCCTTTTTTCGCGTTTATTAAGGGTCTAATATATATTAAAGATACGGGGTTTAATGTTGGGTGTATAGAGGGAGAAAATGGGATTATTTCAACAAAGGCTTCTTTATGTCCCTGCCTTCTAAACACATCAAGTTGATCTTCACTTTCTATTAACCAAAACATAACTTTAATTTTGGGTGAATGTAAGAAGGCTCCCAATGGGAGCCAAGTTATCTTACATAGTGTTTTTTGTTATTTATAATATTTTAAGAATCTATCTTTAAACCATTGAGTAAACCCATACCATTTATCTCTATTTTCAACTAATTTAATTATGTTTCTATTAGTTGTGTAGGTTTGTGTTTTGTCTCCTTTTATTTGCCAAAGTATTTCTTTTGGTGTGTATAAATCCCAAGCAACATCTTCATCTCTATTTTGGAATTTGATGAATTGTTCTTTATTGATTTCTAAATAGATATTTTCATTGTTCTTTTTAACAATATATCTTGAGAGCACACCTAAGTCATAATCTTGTTTTGTTGGTCTTGATTGAGCTGATTTTGGGAGTGATCTTTGGGTAGCAGGGTTGTTGAGCTCAATATTAAAATTACCATCAAATGGGGTTAATGGTATAATTTTATTAGAACTAGGTAACCCAAATTTATCTATGAGTGTTGGTATACCATCAACTAAAATAATATCTGTGGGTAGGGTTAATTCTAGGTTGGGTGTGTCTTGAGGTGTTTTTCCAGTATATTTTCTACCATTGGATAACTCATAATAAGGCCCAACATATTGTTCATTGTTATTAATGAGGATATACTCTCCTTCACTATATAAGTTGGTTTTTATTTGGGATTTTGGATAATATGCCATTTTATGAGATACATTTATAGTTAGTTACACCCCCATTGTTAGAAACTACAGGAAGTGGTAGAGGTGTTGAACTTAACCCATGAGCACATTTTAGTTCTTCTATTGTTGGGGCTACAAAGTAATCTGGGAGTTTTCCTCCTGGGTATTTTACAGTACGTTTATTATCAGCTGTGACCTTAGTAGAAGTTCCTTGTTTCTTTAAAGTTAATTCAAAGTGAGAATGGATATCATATTCATTTGGGTTATTATCCCCTGATTTACCTTCCTTACCAACTATATCATTGAAATTTACTATATCACCATTTTTAAACCCAAAGTAATTAGAGTGTAAGAATCTAACTTGTCTACCTGTAGGTTTATCGGTTGATGGGTCTAATTCTGCAATTTTAATTATACCATATATATTAGGTACTTGTTGAACTATTTTTCCTTTTTTGAAAGGGCATGTTTGGGGTAATGTACCTCCAGCAGCTAAATCTACAGCTTGGTGTATGCTCGATTCAACGTTTCTTCGTCCAAATCCTGAGGTGATTCTACAGGTTGTTCCTGGTATTTTGTAGTATTTACCTGATCCTGTTGTAGGGTCTTTTGTTATAATTTGGAGATATCTATAAGCACCTTTAGCTTTCCCATCAACCGAACTATGTTTCCATGGGGTGGATAAATCAGCATCTACTCGTACTTTATCTCCTTCTCCTATTGATGTTGGTGGTGGGAGAGATGGTGCAGTTGCATTATTGCTATTTTCAATTATTCTTATTAATAAATCTTCAGATATTTCTAAATCTTTGATCTCTGTTGATTTAGGGACAACCATAGTTTCAACTGAGGTAGTCCAATCATTTTTCTTGATTGAATTACTTAGACCTGTTATAACAAAATCAAGTGTGTTACCATAATTTCTAGGTAAGAATTTAGTTTGAATGTGAAGCTTATTATAGATTTTGAATCCTGAAAGGCCATCCATATCAAAACTAAATTTAAATGGGATGAACCCAATTGAGCCTCCATTTTTATTTTTATTTTGGAGGTACTTATAATATTCAGTAACTATAGATATGTTATTTCCTATCACATCATCATCAAATCTAATAAGAGCACGTACACCACTTTGTGTCCAATCTGTAGATGGATTTTGGCCTCTTCCCTTAAAACCATAACAAGCGGTATAAGCCCCTAAGAATGACCTAACATAGTTTTCTTCGGCTTCACTATTACCATTTATAAGAGTTTCATGTTCTTGTTTATTTTTAGCTGTAGTTACTTCTGTTTTGAATCTGTCAGTTAAACCTTTATTCCAATTGGAGAAAGCTGTAGCTTCTACTCCTTTAACATACCCTCCAGCAGTTGCCCCAATTGTCATCATAGTAGCATACTCAGGTGTAATAGCTGTTTTTAAATTTATATTTCTTAGGAATGTTGATGTATTATATTTTGGGTTATATCCTACAACTTCTAAACTATATCTACCACCACTTCTAGTTCTACCTGGAATTGGTGTTGAGTCTACTATTTTAAGAGTGTTTGAATCTTCATCTACTATGGGTTCTAGATTATTAACCCCACCCATTGCTTTATTTATTCCAGTACATAGAGAACTGAGGAATCCAAATAATCCAATATCTCCCCTATCATCAGTATTTTCATCTAAACTACTTACTACGAAGTCAAAGTTGAGATACATATTCATCAAATATGCTGAGTTTTTATGAGGTGAAGGTGCTTGAAAGGGTGGAAGTTCAGGAAGGATTAGTGCAGGATTATTAGGTGTTCCAGCTTTAAAGAATGAATCATTTCTAACTAAACATACTCTAGGGTCTAGAGAGATATGGTTTGGAAGTGAATACATTAAAGTGTTATCTACATCCTCATCCATTTGAAATAAAGGTGGGAAATTTTCACCAGATTTTATGTTAGGTATAATTGAATCTTTAATATATTGAATTAGATATTTAACTCTAATATAGTGATCTTTATTTTCAGTGTTTAAACGTATAACGGGGATTGTTGGGATGAGAGATGTTTTTGATAATATTTGGTCTACTTCAATACTTTTACTTTTGGTTGATTTTATAGAGTAACCATTACTAGCATTCCCTCCAGCGTGTTCATATAAAAAATCCTTTTCGACTTGTTTTCTATGTCTTTCTGAGCGGTATTTTAATGTTTTTGTTGCTTTAACTCTATCTGGTTCTCCGAATGATGTTGACGCCATGACTGTATATGTGACAGTTTGGATATTTTTTCCAGATGCACCTGCATTTAAAATTCTACCTATAAATCCTTTCCTATTGTCTCCTGTTTTGATAGTTATCCCTCTAGAAGTTGATCCAGTATTGTTTCTGTTTATAAACTTCCAAGCCCACAACATTGAAGTTATTATGTTGTTATTATCATATGGAGATAAGTAGTCTTGGGTTGTATCCTCTTCATCCGAACCTTGAATTGCTGAGGATTGATCTTTAATAAATTTACCTAAAATGGGTGATATAGAAACATTTGATTTTAGAGATTCTACAACATCCCCCATACTAATCATTTCTAGGCTTACATCATATGATCCATCGGGGTTAAAATCCCAACTAAAGTTAGATATTTTACCTAAAAATCCATCATAATTACCATCATACCTTGTCCTATATCCTTCAATTGTTGGTTGGATGTCTCTCCATGATCTATCACTTTCAAAAGCAAGGTTGAAAAATCTTGTTGGATCTTCTATTAAGGTGTTTTTGACTGTTTTAAAAGTACCATCATTAGCAATATAACTGGCATTCCCCCACTCTATTAAAGCTGTATACCCTAATCTTAAATATAAAGTATCTATTATATCAAATTGGTCTCTACTATAAACTTTGATTTTAATACTTGCTTTTTTTATAGAACCCCTATTTAGATTTTTTATTGAAATACTTTCTATACCGGGCATAGGGATAATACCATATTCTGGGTTAGCTTCATATCCTGATATTGGTGAGTTTGAATATGATTTAGGGGAAAGTAGACCTCCTTTTGATTTTGTACCTTTAGGTTTGCTAGAAGTACCTCCAAATAATATGTTTTTTCTGGCTAAATTCATCCCTTTGAGGTTTTTATTTAAGCCTATACTTGTTAATTTTTCTTCATCTATAGATACTCCAGAAGCTAGTTTAACCCAGGATGTGTTGGAATTTAGAACTACAAGTTGGTCTGTGGTTCTTGATTCAGTTCCGTGGAGTGATTGCCTTTTGTTGATTTGACCTGAAGTATAGTCTGGTATTTCTTCTCCTATGATATTTCCCATAACTTATTTTAAAATAAAGGATTGTTTAAAGCTTCATAATCACCAAGAATACTTGCTACCCTATTTGGTGAAGGTATTCTTAATTGTATTCCTCTAGGTGGGAATATTGATGCATCAGAATATTGAGGATTTGCTGAAGAGATTATCCACCATATTGATGAATCCCCATAGTAGGTTTGTGCTAAGATATCATAACGATCTCCCATAGATGTATTAACATATATATCATTAGAATCTCTATCAATCTCAGGATACTGTGTTGTTGTATATCTTTGAGGTGTGGAATCTATTACTATACTTTGATATTGGTATCTTTTCATATATGTGGTTAGGTTTATTCAGGTTACTGTTTTAAATCTTTTTGCCACTTTGTTGTAAGGGGTAATTTATTAGTTATAAATCTACTACCAATACCCTCTCCAGGATTAGGTTGGATTTCTGGTCTGAATTGGTGTATTGGGGTGAATTTAAATCCAGTAACTTTAACCATATATGGTAATTCATCTGGGTTTTTAGCTGTTCTATTCTCATCTGATCCTGCTACACCTATTGAGGGAGTGAGGGATAATTCCCAAGAAGATTCTTCTGGTATATCGTATGTTATACTAGATATAAATCCAGTTTGCTCATAGATATAATCTCCAACAGTTAATTTTGATAAGTTTCCAGCCATATATCCATATTTGGTGTAAGTAGGTGCAAGGGTAGATGCTAGGTAATTTAATTTTTGATACATACCATGCATTTCTCCTTGAGATTGAGCTACTACAGTGAAAGATAATGAAATATCTCTGTCAAACCCACCATATTTATAAAATTTTTCAGCTCTGCCTAAATATTCTTGACTATCCCAATTAGCACTATATGAATCAGAGAAACCATCTATGAAAGCTCTGAAGTTCATGTAAGTTGTGTTGGAAGGATCTTCAGGATCTATAATTCCTATTCTAAAGGCAATTATATCATTATAATCCCCACTATTTCTTCCCTTTTTAGAGGTAGTTTCATATATAGGAGAAGCATTTATCTGGTCTAATACCTGGGATTTATCTTTTACATCAGTAGCATGTGTTCCTTTTACTCTGCCTGGGTCGCCTAAATTTAATCTATTCTCAATAGAATATTCAGAACTTAATTTAGTACTAGGTTTTGGATATTTTTGGTTTAAACTTGTAAGATATGTTGGGGAATCGTTAGGGGCAGTTGTTTCCTCATTGTATAAATCTCTAGATGATTTTTGATTACCACTTGTTAGTAAAGTCTTACTTTCTTGAGATTCTTCATACAATGAAGAGTAAGAGGAATTTTCAAATCCTAATTCATACCCATTGGACCCAGTTATAATATTATTATTAAGTAGTCCTAAGTTTAAAGATTCATATTTACCAGATAATCCTTTGTAAGGTTTGATTAAATCAATATCGGATGTGTGGAGTTTTATTCCACCTTTTTCAAAATATGAAGGATTTGTAAGTTTTAAGGGATTTTTATTCCCTGTTCTTTGATCTGCGAAATTTATTTTGGTTTTTCCAATCCCCAATTTTGAACCTGGACCTCCACCATATTCTATTATTGAATTTCCTCTATTTAGAGTATATCCCTTAGTAAAGTTAAAATTATTTCTTCCATCTCCAATTTTAATTAGATTTGTAAGTGTAACTAAACGATTTTCATCTTGAGATTTAATTATATCTTCGTAATTATTAATAGATAGTGGGCTTATGAGGCCTGTGGGGTCTATTCCTTGTTTATTTAAATGTGCGCCTAAAAAACCAACACCAGCTTGTGCTAGGGTTGAAAGTGGGGTATAAATACCTGCATTTAAGGCACCACCTGCATATCCAAGACCTTTAGATGATTCGGTTTTTGGGGCTACTCTAGATAGTAAATTTTGTTTAGCAATAAAAAGTAAACCACTTGGTGATTTAGCACTAAACATATATTTAGTTAATCTAGCTACATCTTCAGCTGCATTTAGTGGTGCGCGTGCTCCTCCTCTCAGTAAGAAATCAGTACCTGAAGTAGTTAGTTTTCCAGGTTCATCAATGATTGGATTTTGGATAAAAGGTTGTCCACTATCTCCACCACCAAACCTATCTTTACCAAACTTAAGAGATTTAAGATCAGTTTGTAAGTCAATAAGCCCCATAATTTATATTATTGAGGTGGGTTACTAAATATCTTTGGAGGAGTTACCCCATCTAAGTCTAAGTTAGAAGGTGATGGGTATCCGTTAAGGTTTGGATTTCCGTTAATTGAATATTCGTTGTGAACATTTGATTGAGGATTCGCACTAGTCATTAATGGTGGAGTTGTACCATCAAATTGACTCAAGTTTGAACCGTTTGTGTTTAATTTATCTAATAATCCCATTGTTATTTGTTTTATTATAAATATTATATTTTTATTGAGTTTGGAAAGAACTTAATTTAAGTGCTTCACCTACTTTTTGACCATCTAAGGTTACTGTTCCCCCAGATTGAACAACACTTATTAATTGTTGGAGAAGTGCATTTGTTTGGGCCATATTAACACTACCACCACCACCTCCACCTTGAGATTTTCCTTGAGTTTTCTCATTTCCAAATAAGCTAGTACCTGCAACTACGCTATCATTTTTATCTAGTTGGATTGAGCCTTTTTCCCCTGACATTACAATCCCACCTTTTGGGTCTATAACACCATCCTTTACTTTTTTAGGTTTAGTTGCAGCATACATCAAACCAATTGCACCAGCAGCAGCAGCCATTACAGCAATAGTTCCTATCCCCATGGTTAAGGCACTGGCTGCTGTAATTTCAGAAGCAGCTTTTGCTTGGGAGAGACCTAAAGCAATACCTAATTGTCCTACCATTCTACCTAAGCCTATCAACATTTTACCACCTAAAAGAACAGCAATTCCCCCAAATATGGTATAAGCAGCTCCGGTATTTGAAAGAATAGAAGCTATACCTGACATCATAGCACCCAATGGACCATCAACAATTGAAACAAATATTTCTTTGACCCTTTCCATAGATTGAGCAAATAATTCAGCACTTGATTGCTGTTCGAATTGTTTTGCTAAGGCATCATCACCCAAGGCTTTTCTAGCTTCCTCAGCAGACATTGTTTCTCTTAGAGTATCATATTCTTTTTGAGCAGCCTCAACTGAATCATGACCTATACTATTAAGTGCTTCTTTTTCTATTAATGAGGCAGCTAATTCTTCTCTAGTCATGTTAACAGCAGCAGCCATCTTTTCCTGAGCAATGACATTCATGTTGGTGAAATCAGTTGAAGAACCTACCTGCTTTAACATTTCTGCAGCTGCAGCTGAAGCATCACCATTTAAGGCTAACCCTCTTGCTTTCTCAAGATTTAGGTTTTTACCTGTTAGTAACTCAGCTTCTAATTCATTTTGGATGGATGATTCAAAATTTAATAAACCAGCAGCCATTGATTCAGCCTGTTGGAGGTTAATTCCAAACTTTTTAGCTTGGACTGCTGCCCTAGCCATTGCATCCCCTGAACCACCTAGAGATAATTTTAAAGAAGCAGACATACCGTTTACTTCTTTTAATATAGTTTTTTCGTTTACTGCTATTTTATTTCTTCTAGCATATTCTTTAGCTCCACCTAAGATTTCTTTAGTATTAGCTTCTAAAGATTTACCATTTGCTAAAGATAATTTTTGAATATTCATTAACTCATCAGCTGTGAATCCAGCTTGATTTGTTAATTTAGTCATGATTTTTAAATCCTTCTCATTCAATTGGGCATTAGTTCCTAAAGCATTTCCAACTTGGGATGTTGTTTTAAGAAGTTTAGTAGCACTTAAACCTACATCATCCGATGCTACAGCCATAGTGGTCATTTCCTCCCTTACTTTTAGAGCTTCTGAGTAGGTGATATTCATGTCCTTGGCAAAAGCACCTGCTCCTTTATCCATATCCATGATAGTTTTACCAATCATAGTAAATGCTCCTAAAATCAAGTTAGATGAGTTTAGAAGACCTGAAATTGATTGTTTACCTAGAGAACCAATAGCTGCGCCAAATCCTTTTACACCACCCCCCTTTTTCTCAGCAGCATCTAAAGCTTGACTTGTGTCTATTAAATCTCCAAGGATGGGTATTTTTCCTATACCTTTTAATATTCCCCCAGTAACACCTAAAGACTTTTCTACTTTTTTTCTTTCTTTTGCTTCTTTTTGTGTTGATGCAATTATACCTTCAAGGGCACTATCTTTCTCATTTAATAAACCATTGATATTAGCCAACATACCAATTTCTTTATCAGTTGCTGTATTATTATCTAATTTTGATTGGAGTTGATTTTGGTTTATTTTTAAATTTGCTTGTTCGGATTGGGCCTTTGATTTTAGTTGGGATAGTTGCTTTGAGGATAAATGGTTTATTCCTTGTTGGCTATCTCTAAGTTTACCAGCTATAGAGGTTAAAGAATTTAGAGATTTTAATGAGTCCTTGTAGGTTGAACCTGTGTTGGTTACTTCTTCATTTATAGATTTAAAGGATGATACTAATTCAGAACCCTTAGTATCCATCAACCCTAAGTAAGTATTAGCATCTGCTAACCCATCCTTTAAGTCATTAAGATCAGAATTAGCAGCTTTAATGTTTTTAAAAGGATTAACCCCACCTATAGCTTTATATGCTTTTTCTATATCAGATAGGAGTTTTTTTGCCTCTTGTATTTTCTTATTATCCAATGCCATTAACCGGTTGTTTTGTTATAAATATTTAAAATTTATGTTTTTATTTATAACTTGACGATTTTTTATATTGTTTACTAGCTTGGGCAAAATCAGGTGCATTAACCTTACCTGATGGGTCTACTAAATTTTTAGAGGTTTTATTTCCTGAGTGAGCATTTTCAACTTGATCCTTCTCATTTGCATAAAAACTATGTATTTTATTGAATGTAAAGCGACGAAGCCAAATCGGCATGTTGTAGACATCATACCAACTATAGCCTCCTTTACCATGAAATACTATATCGTGGATTTGATTGAATATAGATGCTCTAACTTGAGTGGTATTCTCAGATGTCAGGCCAAAAAAAGTTAATCCCAATTGGAATTGTGATTCTTGTTGATCGCCCTTCGGGAAAAAAAGTTAAATCAACGTCGGGTTGAATTTCTTTAACATATTCTCTTAAGGCTCTGGAATCCATGGCTAGTAGATAATTATCTACAAATTCTCGGATATCTTTTTTTTCTGTTTTCCCCTCAACAGATGTGATGAGGAATTTGAGTCGAGTGGTTAATTCAGGTGATGAGTCTTTATTTATTTTTTTAAGACCTTCTAATTCACGTGTTATATCCTGCTCATCTTTATGTGTTAATAACTTAAATGTGACTCTATTCTTAGAGTGTGGTAAAACAAATTCAAAGTTGTTTTCACCGCTCTTAAATAGTTCTTCATTAATTGGTTTAGGTTCAAGAGTTGATAAATCTACTGTTTGTTCTTCTCCTAATAGTGTAAATGAATAATCTTTACCATATCCTAAAACACGAGATGCAATCATAATTGCATTTTTATCACCTAATAATAGATCATTATATTTAATATCTGAAATTATTAGAGATTTCATTAGTTTATCAAGTACAATACCTTTTTGAATATATGATTGGTTAGTAAGAATATCTTCTTCTCTAGCAGTCATATATTTTATCTCAACTGTACCTTTTGCTAATTCAGAATCTTTTGGGTATAATAAACCTTTAGATGGAAGTTCAATAACTTCAGTAGGCAATTTAAATTCGCTCATAATTTTTATTTTGTTATAACTTATTGTCTTATATAAATATATCGGAAAATAAGAAGCTCACCCCAGTAGGGCAAGCTTCTTTTCAAAGTATATATATTCTCCTTTCTTAGAAGTTCAATACGCAGTAATCTGGTTGGACTGTCATTTCAATATTAACAGCAGAACCATCATCATCCCAATTATAATCTCCGAATGTTGCCGATGTAATAAGTGCACCTTTAACTATCCATTCTGAAACTATGTCACCAACTGGTCCTAGAACATTAAATGTTAAATCTTTTTTATAGAAATCAGAGTAACCATCTCTACCAGTAACTGATTCATGGTGTAAACGTACCCACTCCATCAATGCTTGGGATCCTGAAGGTGTAATTGGGTCGAACAATGTGAATGTAATTTCATTCCATGTTGTTTTCCCTTTAACATAACGTTGTGTGTTGATATGGTTAAGTGGAACTGAGTTTTGTGATAAGGAAACTGCTCCCATTCCTTTTACCATATAAGATGGAATACCATCAATGTAAAGGATGAACCTATTAGTTTGCTTTGGTTCAAAAGCTGTGAAAAATATTTCGTTTGGATCTAATACTGCCATTTTATGTTGTAATTAATGTTCTAATTATAAATATTTAAAATTCTATTTTTTAAGCAGGAAATTCAGCTCCTGTTGATTGTAGAATGAAATCTAGGTTAATAAATTCTGCTGTGCGTGTTGGTTGAATATAAATTTGACCTACTAATTGATTTCTATCAATTACATCTGGGGTATTTAAGTTATCATCCATGGATACTTTAAATGCATATAATCCTTGTTTTTGTTTGATACTTTCCAAATATGGGTTTACTTGTGATAGGAATTTATTTCTAGTAGTAATTGTATTTTGTTCAAATACTATATTATCTGCTGTTTGTCCAATGAAGGATTTTAATTCAATTAACAATCTACGAACGTTGATACGATCAAGAGCAGATGCATCTTTTTGAAGTGTTTTTTGTCCGAATACTACAATTCCTTTTTTAGGGAATGTTGCAATTGGGTTAATATTATTAGCATATAGCTCATCTCTATTTGATTGAGATAATTTATTTTTAGCTCTAAGTACAGATCCTAATCCTCCTCTGTTAATACCAGCTGGTGCAAACCATGGTGCGGATACTTTATCGGTATGTGCGTATACTCCGCCTATCATTGTAGAGGCAGGTACCCATACATTCTTACCAGTTTCTGGATCTTGAATACGTAACCATGGCCAGTAAGTAGCTGCGTATGAATTATCACGAGTTTGGGCTTGAGTTACTGCTTCTGATAGGGTTCCGTCATATCCAACCATATCAACTACATAAATACTATCACCACGTAGTTGAGTATTTGTAATAACTGAACTAATAACACCTGCATGAGTTGCAGCAGAATTAATTAATCCTGGTGTTAATAATGTATTGAATTGATAATCGTTAGAATTTGCTAATAAGTTAACAGCATTTGAATAATCAGTAGAAGCTAATCCTTGAGTATTTGTATTATCTATAGTTTCATAGAAATTAGCTCCACCTGCTACATCTCCAGTTGCTCCACCAAATGAACCTGATCCATTTTGAGGTACTGATGCTGTGTAAGCAGTTACTGCTACTCCTGAGTTATCTAGATAGTTAGGTGTAGGAGTAATATCTTTTACTCTTACATATCGTGAATTATTTGAAAAAGAACCACTAATAATATCTATTTGTTTTTCTACGGAGTTGTAAGAAACTACTTGATCACCAATTACATTTGCAATATAACGTGGGGAGTTAGGGTCCAAATTTACGTTAGTAAAGGATTCAACAACTGCTTTTTTACTAGTTCTGTCATTTCCTAGACGAATCAATACATTAAAGGTTCCTGATCCAGTATTAGAATTAGTAATTTCCCATCTCACATTATCAGAAGTTCCATCAGGTAATGAACCATCAGAATTTAAAGTTGAATCACTATTCATGATTACACCTTCTGAAATTGTTTCTAGAGCAAATGAAGCAGATGAAACATCAAGATAGTTTGAAACTGTTGATGATGTTGCTGCTGTATAAGTTCCATTTACAACTCTAGTTACCAATAGTGTATCTCCACCATTGTTAAAATAATTATATGCTGTAATTGATGTTAAATAAGAATAAGTATCACTTCCACTAATAAGAGAACCACCAAAACGATTTTTATAATCGGAATATGAAGTTACAACTACGGGAATTTCTACTGGTCCTTTAACAGTTGGTCCAACAACTGCTGCTCCTACCTTAACAGGAATTGGAGAGATAAATGAGTTATCAAGTTCATTTAAAGATACTCCAGGTGATGATGAAAAGTTTGCCATTTTATGTTAGTAATTTATTTTATTATAAATATTATATTTTTATTCAAAAGTTACACCCGTTGAAGTAACATTGAAATCTAAGATGATAAATTCAGCTGTTTTTACGGGTTGTATGTATATAGCTCCTATAAGTTGATTATTATCTATGGTAGTTGATGTATTGTTAGTATCATCCATTACTACTTTAAATGAATATAATCCTTGTCTTTGTTGGATTGATGCTAAATATGGGTTTACTTGAGAAGTAAATTCATTTCTTGTAGCTACTGTATTTTGTTCAAATACTAATTCATCTGCTACTTGCTTGATATTTGTTTTAAGTTCAATTAACAAACGACGTACATTAACGCGATCAAGAGCACTTTTTTTCTTTTGTAATGTCTTCTGACCAAATACTGATATTCCTGAGGAAGTGAATGTAGCAATTGGGTTAACATTTGCTTGATATAGGGTATCTCGGTTTCCTTGGGTTAATATTCTTTCTGCTTTAATTATAGTAGATAATGCTCCTCTAGTAGTACCTGCTGGTGCAAACCAGGGTTCAGTAGATGCATCTGTAAAAGCATAAATGCTTGGAATCATGGTAGAAGCAGGTATCCATACTTGTTGTCCAGAATTTGGATCTAAGGTTTGTAACCAAGGCCAGTATGTAGCAGCATATGAACTATTTAATGTTGAGGCTTCATTTACTACTTCAGATAAATTAGCATTATAATCTAACATATCAACTATAGCCATAGTATCTCCTCTTTCTCTACACATTGTAACTAATGAATTCACAGTTGAGGTATGTGAAGCAAAATCTTTAATTAGACCTGGCATTGTGATATACTTAAACTGATATTCATCTCTATTGCTAAGTAGATTAATTGTTTGAGTATAATCGGTTGCTGATAATCCTTGAGTATTACTATCTGTAATATTTTCATAGTATTTACCTTCTGTTGATGAGATATTTTCACCTACAGCACCATCAAATACTCCTCTACCTGTAATTGGAATTGATGCTGTAAAAGCAGTAACTGGGTTTCCAGCATTGTCAAGATAGTTTGGAGTTTTGTAAGGAACATCCTTAACTCTTACATATTTGGATTGGTTTTGATAGTTACCTGATACTTGTAAGTAAGTATCTGAACCATCAGTAGCAATTGATGTTGATTGATTACCAATTACTTTTTCAATGTAATTTGGATCTAATGGATCTAATGATAAATTATCCCAAGTTTCTAATACTGATGGGGAAATTGAATCATCATCTCCTCTACGGATTAATAATGAAAATGTACCAGAAGCAGTATTTGGTGAAACAATTTGCCATCTCACATTATCAGATGAACCTGAAGGTAATGAACCATCTGAATTTTCTGTTGAGTCATTATTCATAATAATACCTTCAGATAGAGTTTCTAATGTAAATGAACTATCTCCAGTGTTTGCAGTACCACCTGATAGTGAACCCAATGTTGAAGGTGAGGTTATAAAATTCCCCCAACCATTACCATATTTTGTAGGAACAGCATTTAAATTAGTTCCTGGGGTAGTTGCTTGTAATAGTAAATCTGGGGATGTGTATGAAGCAACAATGCCTGTTTGAGTCGTTAGTTGATTTAAACCTGTTACAACAGCATCCATATACTGATCAGTAGTGGCTAGAGCTGCTACTCCAACTAAGGCTATTACTTGGTTTCCTCCTAAATAGTTGATTTGATTAAACCCTATTGTATTTGGTGCCGCAGCATAATAATATGTTGAACCATTTTGTTCAATTTCAAAACCAAACCCATAAAATGAACCTGTTGATGAAGAAGTACCTACAGCTGAAGCATCTACCTCAAGTGATGCAGTTGCTCCTGCAATTGCTAGTATATTATTAGTAGCTATACTACTAGTAGCAGGGGTAAATGATCCACTTGTAACTCTAGTTACTAGTAGTGAAGTACCACCATTATTGAAATAGTTGTAGGCGGATATTGATGTAAAATAAGAATATGTTTGACTACCACTCAAAAAGGTAGTACCAAATGTATTAACATATTCTGAATATGTAGTTACAATTGTAGGTCTTTCTACAGGTCCTTTTACAGAGGGTCCAATAATAGCAGCCCCAGGTTCAATAGGTTGTTGAGTAATAAATGAGGAATCATTCTCATTAGTTAATACTCCAGGGGAGAATATAGTTTCAGCCATTTAATGATTTTGTTTATAAATATTTAAGAGGGTGTATCTAGTTTAGAGAATTCACCTGTTTCTACATTTAGTGATATATCACCATATTTTTCTTTCAAAGATTTAGAAAAATTAATTTCTTTTTCATTTGTTTCAGATAATGTTTTTTTAGCATTTTCATATCTCTCTTCAAGGGAGATTTTAACAACTTCAATTTCTCCAAGTTCAAATTGAATGGTTTGGAATTGTTGTTGTAGGTAACGAAGTGTTTCTAATTCTTCTTTTGTTAAAACTGTTTTCATTTTTTTGATTTTATTATAAATATACATTTAAACCCAAAATCACCTAAAATATTTAGGGGGAAGTGGGTAAGGATTAATGATAATTAATACTATAACTTAGAGGAATTGCCCATTGTTTATACCCATCTAAGTTGAGGTGGATACCATCAGCACTAAACTCATCTGCCATATCCCATATATTATTAGAATCTCGAAGGCAGGTATAGGGTCTAGTATCCATCATTTCATAACCATTATCTACACATAATTGAAGTAATGCAGCATTGGCTTCTAAGAATTTTTGATTGAAGTCATATGGTGGGGATTGATTTTTATAGATCTCATTTCTAGATTTGATTTGAGATTGCATTGTAGTAACTACTACTTTAATATTTTGGGCAATAAGGGCATCACATATAATTTTAATATTTGCTGTAATTATTTCAGGGGCCACCTTACCAAACACATCATTACCTCCCACACTTAGATACACAACATCTGGGTTTTCAGATATGGCTTGTGCTAGTGGTGTTGGATTACCAGTGTTAATTATATTGATTGTGGAATAACCATCAAAACCTAAACTAACTAGGTTAGTCATTCCTAATTCTGCACCCCATGAAGAGTAGAATATTATTCTTCTCACATTGGAATCTCCAAGAATTACCACCTTCTTATCTGGTTCTGTGATTATTTGTTTAGTTCGTGATGTTGTCATCATGGACGTTACAAGTAAAGCTCTGCTCATAAGTTTAAGTGTTTTGATGACATTTTAAGTAAAAGATGGGACTACCAATGCAGCATCTTGTGTGAATCCAAGTACTGTATATAAACTTGTCATTGAAGCATCGTTAGCCAGATTAGAAGAAACATTTATCATGCCTACAGCATACGCTGCTCCACCTGTGTTCACAAATTCCCCTGTATCTCCTACAGCATCTGTATCTCTAATTACTAAAGTTGATGT
>TARA_R110001599_G_scaffold337536_1_pt1 | contig 22510 bp, 17 predicted proteins | sample TARA_R110001599 | Tara Oceans TARA_R110001599 (sample SAMEA4398360) | marine metagenome | biome: Polar Biome; feature: [MES] marine water layer (ENVO:01000295) within the mesopelagic zone...; material: water (ENVO:00002006), including particulate matter (ENVO:01000060) such...
TGTACTTAAGTTGATTTTCTCTTCAGGGAAAAGTGGGGTCAAATACTCAAAAGGAACTCTATCACGAATTTCTTCAGTAGTTTTTCCGTTTACAGATTCAACTCTTAATAAAGCGAAATACTTTTCACCTTCTTTCGGAGGTCTGATTTGGCCTTTCACGGTATCTCCTGTTTTCAAACCAAATAATTTGATTTGAGAAGGCGATACATAAATATCATCTGGGCTAGCCAAGTAGTTGTAATCTGAAGATCTTAAGAAGCCGTAGCCATCTTGCATAATCTCCAAAACACCTTCGCTTTCAATTAAGCCATCAAAATCCTTGATGCTTTGATTGTATTGCTGCTTGCTGCTTTTTCTGTTATCTCTTCGGTCACCGTTATCCTTACGGTCATTATTTTTTCTAGCTTCTGGCTTCGCATCACTTGCTTCGCCTTCTTGCTCTCCTTTTTCTTCTTGCTCAACCTCAACATTGTCAGAAGATTTTGGTTGCGCGTCTTTGTTAACAGGACGTGGTCTTGGACGTGGTCTTTCTACCTTCGCTTCAACAGCTTTCTCTTCACCGTCTTCAGTTTTCTTAGACTCCTCTTCTTTTTTGACTTCGGTCACGTTTTCACGCTTCACCTTTCTTGGTGGACGCTCAGTTCTTTCAGGTCTTTCTACTTTTTCTTTAGGAGCTTCGTCCGTAGTAGTTTCTTCTTTCTTAACTGCGGGTTTCTTTGGTAAAGCCTCGTCTGGAGTTCGAGCTTGTTGATCTAGAATGGCGTAAATAATTTCTTGTTTTGCGAGCTTCTTATAGTTCTTTAAGCTCATTGCCTCTGCAATTTCTTTCAATTCTGAAAGCAGCATTAGCTTCAATTCTTCAATGGTGTACATAGATTTATACTTTGGGGGAATCCCTTATCCGGATGGGTGGGAGTTAATTAAAATTAATGAAATAATTATTTGAGTATTTCTCGAGATGATGTGCAGAAAAAGATCACTCTCATCCTAGGAACACGCAAGTATAGAGCATCTCTTGCTACTTATCAAGCATTGAACGGTAATTTTAACAAAAAGGATATACTTAGCTGGTTTTACTCCCTCTTTTTTATAGGAATTGATTTACTTTGCCACTTTAAACGAATATATAAGTCATGCTGCAAATCAGCCAAATAGTAACGGAGAAAGAAAGGGTAATCGAAGGGTTGAAGAAACGCAACTTCCCTAATGTTGAACAGGTTTTGGATCAGGCCATTGCGCTTGATGACAAGCGTAAATCCTCTCAGCAGAGCCTTGACTCCAATTTGGCAGAAGCCAATGCGCTTGCCAAAGAAATTGGCGGCTTAATGAAAGCTGGGAAACGCGATGAAGCGGAGCAAATAAAAAGCAAAACGGCCGAACTGAAAGCGGCCAGCAAAGAATTAGCAGAAGTTAAAGACCAAGTGGAAAAGGAATTGTTGGCTTTGTTGTATACAATCCCAAATGTGCCTCACCCTTCTGTTCCTTCAGGAAATACCGATGAAGACAATGTAATCATAAAAACTGTTGGTGAAGCTCCTAAGTTGCACGATCAGGCAGTGCCACATTGGGACTTGATCAAACAATACGACATTATTGACTTTGACCTAGGTATTAAAATTACGGGCGCTGGCTTTCCTGTGTACAAAGGAAAAGGTGCTCGTTTGCAGCGTTCTTTGGTCAACTTCTTTTTGGATGAAGCCGTAGCCGCAGGTTTTTCTGAAGTGCAACCTCCGATTATGGTCAACGAAGCCTCGGGTTATGCTACGGGTCAGTTGCCAGATAAAGAAGGGCAAATGTACCATGTAGGAAATGAGAACTTGTACCTTATTCCTACTGCCGAAGTGCCAATTACTAACTTATATAGAGACGTAATTGTAAACGAAGACCAACTGCCAATTAAGCACACTGGTTTTACACCTTGCTTTAGAAGAGAAGCGGGAAGCTGGGGCGCACACGTTCGTGGTTTGAACAGATTGCATCAGTTCGATAAAGTAGAAATTGTTCAGGTGTGTAAGGCGGAAGATTCTTACAAAGCACTTGATAAAATGTGTGATCACGTGGCCAGTCTGCTTGAAAAACTTGGGCTTCAATACCGAATTTTAAGACTTTGTGGTGGCGACATTGGCTTCACTTCTGCCCTTACCTTCGATTTTGAAGTATATTCTGCTGCGCAGGAAAAGTGGCTGGAAGTAAGTTCGGTAAGTAATTTCGAGACTTTTCAGGCCAACCGATTAAAGTTGAGATACAAAGACGAAAACAAAAAAATTCAGTTGTTACACACTTTAAATGGAAGCGCTTTGGCCTTGCCTAGAATTATAGCTGCCCTTTTAGAGAACAACCAAACACCAGACGGAATCAATATTCCGGAGGTGCTGGTGCAATACACGGGATTCGATAAAATTTAATTTAAAATACAATGGGGCTTAAGCCCCATTTCTTTTATACCTACCATGAGCATTACCATCAGAAAAGGAACGACAAAAGATTTAACCCAAGTTTTTGAACTGGTTAAAGAATTGGCAGAATACGAAAAGGCACTTCATGAAGTAGAAAATTCTGTAGAAAGAATGACAGAAGATGCCTTTGGCCAAAAGCCTATTTTTGAATTCTTCGTGGCTGAAGAAAACGGAAATATTGAGGGCACAGCCATCTTCTATTACCGCTATTCTACTTGGAAAGGCAAAGCCATTTTTCTTGAAGACTTGGTGGTAAAAAAAGAAAAAAGAGGAGCTGGTATTGGTAAAAAGCTTTTGGACGCCATTGTACAAGAAGCCAAGGCCGTAGATGCCCGTCAAGTAATGTGGCAGGTGCTCGACTGGAACGAACCCGCCATTAGCTTCTACAAAAAACTAGGCACTGACTTAGACGAAGGATGGATCAATTGCAAGCTAGAGTTGAAGCAGATTCAAGAGTATAAGATGGGGTAAATAGAGAGTTCCCACCTTTTATATTGAAGCCTCTAATCACTCCACCTCCTGAAGCAAAGTTCTAAAAGCAGCGAATTTACCGGGGAAGGCATCTCCTGCTTTCTTTTGAAGCCCAGGGGCATGCTGACCTAAATAGGCTTGTAGCTTACTATGATCTTCAGCAAAATATTGAATACTATAGGAAGTTGACTCTTCCTCCTCCTTCATTACCCTAAAAAATTTATGCTCAACAAAAGCACCTGTAGCCATCACTTCAGGAATATGAATATCGCGCATCCACACTTTCCAATCTTCCTCTACAGTTTTTTCAATTGCTACGGTTACGTTATATAAGATCATAAATATTAGTTTTACTGCAAATCTAAAACAATCTGCTTGAACCTTGAAACAATAAAAGGCAATCGGGTTTTTTCAAACTATGCTAAAGCAACTTCTCTCCACAGGTAAACAAAATCAACGCATTGCTTTTACCCTTCTCATTGCGATGCATGCAGCTGGGGTATTGGGTTTGTATTTTGAAGAGAGTAGAGTCCTTTTTCAATCGCTTACGCCTTTTAATCTACTGCTTACAGCCGCTATTATTTTTCATTTTGAAGAAGGTAAAAGCGCGAAGTACTTCATCTTTATCATTTTCACCTTTCTATTCGGATTTTTCATTGAAGTGGCTGGCGTTAAAACGGGAGTCATCTTTGGTGACTATGCTTATGGCCCAACTTTAGGTTTTAAGCTATTTGATGTGCCTCTTATTATTGGGCTTAACTGGGCAGTATTGATTTATATAACTGGAATCGCCAGCAGCAAACTTTCAAACAATCTTTGGGCAAGATGTAATTACGGAGCCATTATGATGGTTATTCTTGATATGGCCATTGAGCCAGTAGCCATTCGTTTTGATTTTTGGCAGTGGGCTAATTTGGATATTCCGCACAGGAACTACCTCAGTTGGTTTCTAATTTCTTTTCTTCTCCACATTGTTTTTCAGAAATTGGACTTTTCTAAAAACAATCCGCTTGCCATAAAGCTTCTTATAATAGAAATAGCGTTTTTCGTAAGTCTTAACCTAATTTGAAATATTGTTGAACAAAGTATTTAACATTAAGTTATTGCGCTAATGATTTCAGCTTTACTATGGCTAATAATCGGGCTGGTGCTCATGGAATCCTTCTCTTGGTGGATTCACAAGTACATTATGCATGGCGTTTTATGGAAAATTCACAAGACACATCATCAGCACACAAAAGGTTATTTCGAATTAAATGACCTTTTCACCCTCATATTTGGAGGAGCGGCCGTAGTGCTGATCTTCTTAGGGGTTGAGAATTTAGACTATAGGTTTTGGTTGGGTTGCGGAATCAGTTTATACGGAATGCTCTACTTCGTTTTGCACGATGTACTCATTCATAAACGATTGAAACTATTGGGAAGACCAAAATTGAGGTACTTGAAAGCCATTACAAAGGCACATAGAGCACATCATAAATCGAAAGAAAAGGAGGATGGAGAATCCTTCGGGCTCTTTTTGATTCCAAAGAAGTATTTTAAAGAAGAAGAGATATAGCCGTGGCCAATTATTCAATCAAGGATTTAGAACAACTTTCGGGCATTAAGGCCCACACCTTGAGAATCTGGGAACAGAGGTATGATCTAATTAATCCGAAGCGTACTGAAACGAATATTAGGTATTACGATCAGAATGATTTGAAACTGGTGCTCAACGTGTCTCTGCTAAAGGACAATGGGCTTAAGATATCCAAAATTGCTGAGATGACTCGAGAGCAATTGAATGAGGCAATTCTTAATATCTCTGACGAAAACACCAGTTTTGCTGATCAAATTTATGCCCTCACGCTCTGCATGATTGATTTAGACGAGCAGGGTTTTGAAAAAGTAATTGGTTCGAGCACCCTTAAATATGGTTTTGAAAGAACCATTATGAACTTGGTAATCCCATTCCTCTCCAAAATAGGGGTGATGTGGCTTACAGACTCCATAAATCCAGCCCAGGAACATTTCATCAGTCACCTCATTCGTCAGAAAATTATGGTGGCCATTGATGGCCAACCAGCAAACACTAGCGGCAGTGCCTTGAAATATATGCTCTTTTTGCCTGAAGGCGAACTTCATGAGCTGATCTTGCTTTTTGCCAACTACCTCATCAAATCTAGAGCAGGAAGGGTAATTTATCTGGGGCAAACATTGCCGCTTGATGATTTAAAAATGGCATATGAAGTATATGAGCCTGAATATCTCATTACAGTACTCACAGGTAAACCACAGGGCTTAGGCGCTACCGAATACCTTAGAAACCTCTCTACCATTTTCCCGAATTCAGAAATTATTGTCAGTGGCCGACAAGTGGTGGGACAAGACCTCGAATTACCTGATAACGTTCGATGCGTGACAAGCCTGAACGATCTCATCAGTTTTGTGGAAGAAAACTCTACAACTACTTCCCCAAAGGAGTAATTTTCTCTACATACCAAATCCACTTTTCAAAACTCGAGTTTTTGTCAAGGGATTTCTCAAATTAAAACATATCAACTCAAAACACTTCTCTAGCGCCATCAGAGCATTTAACTATGTTTCTTAGACGATTTTTGCCCAGATATTAAGCCTTATTTAACACCCATCCCAAAAAACTTCACGGTTTTTGTTTGTATTCTGTTTAACGTTTACTGATATTTGTTCAACAAAATAAAAACACAGCCATGACAGTTCTTGAGTACAACCACGAGATCGGACTAATGACTAAGTCACTAAAACCTTTTGCTTTAAAGCTTACTAGAGATTCAGAAGACGCAAATGATTTGCTTCAAGAAACTCTGATGAAAGCGTATAAGAACAGAGATAAGTTTTCAGAAGGAACAAACCTCAAGGCTTGGTTATATACGATTATGAAAAATACCTTTATCACCAATTATCAGAAAATGATGAGAAGGGGTACTTTCATTGATACCACCGATAACCTCCACTTTATAAATTCTTCAAGCACCAAAATTGAAAATAGAGCTCACGGAGATTTTACCTTGAACGACATCAATATGTCGATTGACCAGCTTGATGATGTTTATAAAACTCCTTTCATGATGTATTTCAGAGGGTTTAAATATCAAGAGATTGCCGATAGAGAGCAAATTCCAATTGGCACAGTAAAAAACAGAATTCACATTGCCAGAAAACTTTTAAAGGATAAATTAAGCATATATAAAACCCGTTAATTAAATAGCCTCTATGAAAAACGGCAAGGTGGTAGTAATAGGTGCTGGATTTGCCGGGTTTTCTGCGGCCATTTGCCTAGCCGATAAAGGTTTTAACGTTAAGATATTAGAAAAAAACCCCTCCATAGGAGGAAGAGCCCGACAGTTTAAAGAGTCGGGCTTTACTTTTGACATGGGCCCTAGTTGGTATTGGATGCCCGATGTTTTTGAATCCTTCTTCAATCAATTCGGAAAAACAACTGCCGACTATTACGAACTCATTCGACTCGATCCTTCTTATCAAGTCATCCATGGCAAAAATGATTTCATGCCCATTCCTGCCAATATGCAGGAGCTCGAAAAGTTATTTGATTCCATAGAGCCTGGCGCAGGAGAACAACTCCGGAAATTTCTGAAAATAGCCGAGTACAAATACGAAGTAGGGATCAATAAATTCGTTTACAAACCCAGTAGATCCATCTTGGAGTTTGCCAATCCAAAACTCGCCATTGATGCTGTAAGACTTCAAATCTTCCAGTCGATGGCCAAGCATGTTCGGAAGTTTTTTAAGAACGAAAGGCTTATTCAGTTGATGGAGTTTCCTGTGCTATTTTTAGGGGCATTACCTGAAAACACTCCTGCCATGTATAGCTTAATGAACTATGCCGATATGGCTTTGGGTACCTGGTACCCAAAAGGCGGCATGTATAAAATCATTGAAGCGCTGGAAAGTCTGGCCAAAGAAAAAGGGGTTGAAATTCTCGCCAATCACGAAGTAACGTCCATCAATTATTCAGGGAAAAAAGCCACTAGCGTAAGTACAAATCAAGGTGATTTTGAGGCAGATGTGGTAGTTGCTGGAGCCGACTACCATCATGTGGATAGCATGCTGCTCGATAGTGAGACTAGAAACTACGATGAAGCTTATTGGGACAAACGCGTGATGGCGCCAAGCTCCCTGCTATACTATGTAGGGGTGAACAAAAAATTAGATGGTCTTCTTCATCACAACCTATTTTTCGATACCGATTTTGGGCCGCATGCTCATGACATTTATACCGACCCTAAATGGCCAGACAAACCTCTTTTCTATATTTCGGCACCTTCAAAAACGGATGACACTGTTGCGCCAGAGGGTTGCGAAAATATATTTATGCTCATTCCAGTTGCTCCCGGTCTAGATGATACTGAAGAAATTCGAGAACACTATTTCGACCTAATGTTGGAACGAATGAAAGATAGAATGGGGCTCGATTTTAAAGAAAACATAGTATTCAAGCGATCCTTTGCGCATAAGGACTTCGTAAGTGATTACAATGCTTTTAAGGGTAATGCATATGGTTTAGCAAACACATTAAACCAAACTGCGATTTTAAAACCGCAGTTGATAAACAAAAAGTTAAACAATCTGTTCTACACCGGCCAACTAACGGTACCTGGGCCTGGAGTTCCGCCCAGTTTGATTTCAGGACAAGTAGTGGCAAAAGAAATTATCAAGGACTTCGCCTGAATGGCGAAGAGATTTTGTAAATTATAAAGATGGATTTATTCAACCAAACCTCACTGGAGTGCAGCAAGCTAATTACCCAACGCTATAGCACTTCATTTACCTTAGGAATAAAGACCTTGGATAAGAAATTCCATTTGCCTGTTTACGCCATTTACGGTTTTGTCAGGTATGCCGATGAAATTGTAGATACTTTCCATGATTTCGATAAAAGAACACTCCTTCAGAATTTCAAAACAGAAACCTATAAGGCCATTGAAGATGGTGTAAGCTTCAATCCAGTTTTGCATTCCTTTCAACTTGTGGTGAACAAATACAAAATTGACCATGATTTGATTGAAGCATTCCTTCACAGTATGGAGTTAGATTTGGAAGAAACCACCTATGACAAAGTTGGTTATGACCAATATATCTATGGGTCAGCCGAGGTGGTGGGTCTTATGTGTTTGAAAGTATTCTGTGAGGGAAACCAAGAGCAATTTGATTCACTAGTAGCGCCTGCTAAAAAGCTTGGTGCGGCTTTTCAGAAAGTCAACTTCATAAGAGATATCAAAAGTGATTACGAAGAAAGAGGCAGAGTTTATTTTCCCGGAGTGGATTTTAACGAATTCACAAAACCGACAAAAGATTTAATTGAACTCGATATTCAAAGAGATTTTGACGATGCCCTAGAGGGTATTTTAAGATTGCCCAAAGGAGCTAAACTGGGTGTATACTTAGCGTATAGATACTATTTAAAACTTTTCAGAAAAATAAAAAGATTACCTGCTTCGCGCATAAAGCAAGAGCGAATACGAATTAAGGACAGCATGAAAATGCGCATTCTATTGATGACTTATTTCCAACATAGAATCAAAGTGCTTTAGTACTCGTTAAAACTAGCAGCCTATATAAACGATAGAAAATTAAACAAAATAGTTAAACACTTGTTTGTGATCGCATGTTTGACCTTACTGTAGAAATCGACCCTAATTCAGGCTTCTGTTTCGGAGTAGTTTATGCCATTGAAATGGCTGAAGACATTCTGGACGAAACAGGTACGCTTTATTGCCTAGGTGATATTGTGCATAACGATGAAGAGGTTAGACGACTAGAATCTAAGGGATTGAAGATCATTAATCATGAAGAGTTCATGGTTTTGAAAAATGTGCCTGTTTTGATTCGTGCCCATGGCGAACCCCCTTCAACCTACCAATTGGCCCTAGAAAATAACATTGAGCTGATAGACGCCTCTTGCCCAGTAGTTTTAAAACTTCAGAATAGAATTAAAAACTCATTCGATAAGGAGGAAAACATCTACATCTATGGCAAACACGGCCATGCCGAAGTAGTTGGGCTTTTGGGTCAAACCAACGAAGAGGCTGTAGTTTTTCAGAACTTAGAAGAACTCGATTTGGCTACAATGCCCAAAGAAATAACCCTCTACAGCCAAACTACGAAAAGCACAGATAGCTTTTATGAAATCAACAAGGTGCTGGCTGAAAACGGAATCACTGTAAATACAAACGACACCATCTGTCGTCAGGTATCCAATCGAGATAAAGAACTGCGCGATTTTGCCAAAAACTACGATCGCATTGTGTTTGTAAGCGGCACCAAATCTTCAAACGGAAAGGTGCTTTATAATGTGTGCTTAGATCAAAACCCAAACACTTACTTTGTTTCTTCCATTGCTGATGTAAGGTCAGAATGGTTTGCAAAAAATGAACGTATTGGTATTTGCGGGGCTACCTCCACGCCAATGTGGCTTATGCAAGAGGTTCAGCAACACTTGCAACATCTCTGATTGAATATTCCTTTCTTTGTAGTATGAATAGCATCAAAAATCATTTTGGGGTGATTATCGCGCTAATCATTATTATGACTTGGGGAGTTTGCCTGGCCTTTGGCTTGAATATGAATTTCAACTTTTCTTCTCCTTTACCCTACCTGCTTGTCCTACTCCAAATGCATTTGTACACGGGGCTTTTCATTACTGCCCATGACGGAATGCATGGTACCATTTCTAAAAACAAGCAAACCAATAAACTTATAGGCACTGTCAGTGCTTTGCTTTTTAGTTTCAATTTCTACTATAAACTTTACCCGAAGCACCACGAACATCACCGATTTGTAGCCACAGATAAAGATCCTGATTATCACCATGGAAGCTTTTTTCCTTGGTATTTAAGTTTTTTGAAACAGTATATTACTTGGCAGCAAATCGTTTTAATGGCGATTAGCTTCAATATTCTCAAGCTCTTTTTTCCAGTAGAAAACCTAGTCGCTTTCTGGATGTTGCCCGCTGTACTCTCTACTTTCCAGCTTTTCTATTTTGGCACCTATTTACCGCATAGGGGTCATCACTCTGCGGACAATAAGCACTTTTCGCGAAGCCAAAAGAAGAGCCACCTTTGGGCTTTTTTAAGCTGTTATTTCTTTGGCTACCACTATGAGCATCATGATTCCCCAGGTACGCCTTGGTGGCAATTGTACAAAGTGAAAGGAAAGATTAATCTGGACTTTCAGAAAAAATAAAGGCCACACCTCAGTGTAGCCTCAATTCAAAATTTTAATGCTTTTTTACTTAATGCGTGTCGTCAGTATCGATAGCGCCATCCACAATATTAATGGTTCGCTTACCATAAGCCGCATTTTCTTTTGAGTGCGTTACCTGCACAATCGTCATTCCTTCGCTGTTTAGCTTTTGGAAAAGCTTCATAATTTCTTCGGCTTGGTCTGAATGAAGGTTACCCGTTGGCTCATCGGCCAAAAGCAATTTAGGCTGACCAATTAGCGCACGTGCTACGCCCACTAATTGTTGCTGTCCACCTGAAAGCTGTTCTGGGAAAAGATCCTTCTTGGCCACCATTTGGAAACGGTCTAGCATTTCGGCCACCAAACTTTTTCTTTCAGAAGACTTAACGCCTTTATATAAAAGTGGGGTTTCGATGTTTTCATAAACCGTCAGCTCGTCAATCAAATGATAAGCCTGAAATACGAATCCGATATGGTGCTTATGAAGTTCGGAACGCTTTCGTTCCTTCATTTTATGAATAGGCTCATCCAAAAAATAATATTCACCTTGAGAAGGCTCGTCAAGCATTCCAATAATGTTCATTACTGTGGATTTTCCAGCGCCACTGGGGCCCATGATAGTAACAAACTCGCCTTGCTTAATTTCTAGATCGATACCCTTGAGTATGAAGGTTCTCTGGTATTTTGAATCGATGAATTTATCGACATCATTTAGTTTAATCATTGTGGTTGATTTAGATTCTGACCTTTCTGCATTTACCAATTAACATGCCAAGGCCTAATTTATTCATACTAAGTAGTTAAGCAAAGCAAACACATTTAAATATGTTCGGTAACGATCACATGCGTTCGATTTTGACACTGAAATCAGTCAATTCTTAACGCGTTTACCGGATTAGATCTAGCGGCATTCAAGGTTTTATAGCTAATTGTGGCCAGTGCGATTACCAAGGCTCCCAAGCCGGCTAGAACAAAAGTAAAAGCTCCGAGGTTTACTTTGAATGCAAAGTTCTGAAGCCACCAATCCGACAGGAAATAGGCCGCAGGCGCAGCAATCAAAAACGCGACAATAATCAAAATCATAAAATCCTTGGAAAGTAGCAGAAGCACTTGCGCGACTGAGGCACCCAGCACCTTTCTCACTCCAATTTCTTTAATGCGCTGTTCTGTAGCAAAAGATGCCAAACCAAATAGGCCGAGACAAGCAATGATAACGGTCAATATCGCAAAGAAAATAACAACCTGACTAAGTTGCTCTTCCGACTGATAAAGTTGATTCAAGTCGTCCTCCAAAAATGAATACTGAAAGGGTTGCTCAGGGGCAAACTGCTGCCAAGTGGTGCGGGCCGATTCAACCGACTCTACCACTCTGTCGGGGTTTACTTTGACGTATATATATAAGTTAGACCCAAAAAGTGGCCCATACATAGTTGACTCCGTTTTGCGCTGCAGAGGTTCAAAGTTGACATCCGCTACTAGCCCAATCACTTTTTTGTTCACCCAATTCTGACCTTGATTGATTTGTATGATTTGACCGAGAGGATTCTCTAGAATATTGAGTTCTCTTGCTGCTTGCTCGTTTAACAAAATATTTTGAGTAGAATCACTTGGCATCGACCTGTCGAAGTCACGCCCTTTCAGGATTTCGATACCGAAAGTGCTCATGTAGTCGAAATCTGTACTAATTCCTGCAAGGTTCAAACTACCCTCATCGTCTATTACAGTTTCAGATTTTATGAAAATAATAGGCCTTAACCCACCAGGCTTACTCATAGAAGAAGTCACACCCTCGATGGAAGGATTTTTCATCAGTTCATTCTTAAAAGCATCAAGCTGAGGAGTTACGGCATTGCGCGTATTCGAAATAACGAGCATGTTCTTCTTCTGAAAACCCAACGACTTATTCTTCATGTAGGTCAGTTGGTTGTAGACCGTATAAGTACCTATCATGAGCATGATAGAAATAGCAAATTGAAAAATGACCAATCCTTTTCTTAAACTACCTGAGCTGTTCATTCCAGGCGCCAACTTACCCTTGAGCACTACAACTGGCTTAAAGGACGAAAGAAAAAGCGCAGGGTAAATTCCCGAGCCAAAACCAATAAGGACTATCACAGTCAACAGTACCATAACAACCCTAAGTTGAAACAGCATGTCGATGGTTAAAGCCTTGCCAGTAAAGTCGGCCATTAAGTTAATAGTTGCTCCAATTACAGCAATGGACAGCATGGCAGAAATGATTACCAAAACCACAGACTCTCCCATAAACTGGCCTATCAACTGGTTTTTGTAAGCCCCAAGCACTTTTCTGACCCCAACTTCCTTTGCTCGTTTTGCGGACCTGGCCGTGGCCAAATTCATGTAATTGATGGCGGCAATTAAAAGGATAAAAATAGCAATGGCCGAAAAAACATACACCACATCCATGCTACCGTTGGGTTGCATTTCATTTCTCAAATTTGATTTAAGATGAATATCTGTCATGGCAATCAAAGATGGATTGACCCTGATGCTATTGCTTTCTTCAACGTACTTTGCCTTTAGTTCAAGCATTTTCTTGTACACCAAATCTGCTGACTTTGGTGAATTAAGCTTAATGTAGGTAAAGGCTCCTCCACCATTCCAGCTATTGAGGTTTGCAGGATTATTGGGGTTTCGGATGGTTTCCAAAGAGAGCAACATCTCAAAATTCATGTGCGAATTAGCAGGAACATCCTCCATGATCCCACTCACCAAATAACGGGCATCCTGATTGCCCTTTAAGGTCAGTATTTCTCCTACCGAATTCTTCTTTCCAAAAAATCTTAAAGCTGCCTTTTCTGTAAGTACCACCATTAATGGCTCATCGAGTACTTCGCTGCGGTCTCCAAAAATCAGCTTGAAATCAAAAAACTCGAAAAAAGTAGAGTCAGCGTAAAAAGCATCTTCAGTTTGGAAGAGCTCATTGTTTACTTCAAAAATTCGCTGTTGCCCATTGCCTGTTAGTCGTGTAAATCCAGTAACCTCTGGCACTTCCGTAAGCAAAGAAGGCCCAATACCGCTTGGCCCATTAGGGTATTTATATTCCCCACTGCTTAATTGTAGTGCATTATCAACCCGATAAATCAGGTCGGCATCCTTATGAAACCGATCGAAACTGACCTCGTATTGCACTACTAAAAAAATGAAGAGAAAGCAGGTGATACCCAGTGTTAGCCCAAAAATGTTAATACCTGAATAGCCCGGGTTTTTGAGAATACTTCTAACCGCTATTTTTAAGTAATTCTTAATCATTATACTCGATTTGAATTAAGCAGCCATACGTTTACATACACCATCTAGCTGAACTGCATATTTGAAGTTACACTAAATGCCGAACCCATTCATGCCGCTCAAAAAAGAACTACGGATTTACAGGAGCTTAATCCAGCTATTATTCCTAGACGAAAACTTAAAAGGTATAAAAGCTTGCCGTATCTTGAGGCGGGAAGAACAACATGGCACACAAAAACGCTAGTATAGAAAGCACAAAGCCAATCATAAAGGTGGTATAGGCTATTCGCAACAAGCGGTATTTTTTACCGAGTACTACCCCCAAAAAATAAATATCCTTGGTAAGACTTCCGTAAAGGTAATCACTGTCTTTCATCATTTCGCGCATACCCCATTGGTAGCGGTCCAGTTTCATTTTATGAAAATTACCAAAGAAGAGGAGGTTGGTTTTTTTGCTCAAAACATCTTCATCGGTAAACACACCAGAAGAAACATTAGGCCTAGTAGCTAGAATCGCCAAAACTATCGTAAACAAGCAAACAACAATGAGCATTATTGTGGGTATGATGAGGTTTGGATATTCATAAATCTTTCTGAGTAAAACAGAAACCACCACTGAAAGGATAATGGTGTTTACCGAAATCATAATGTTGGCCTTATTATCAGCCATGGCACTTAGCTCTAAGTGATTTTTAGAGGTGGTTCGAAACATGGTTTCAATACCTCTGTCGGGCTTAAGCACTATTTTACTTTCTAGCTTTTCAATTTTTTTCTCCAGCTTTCTGATGTATTTATCATCCTTTCCAGCTCCTTTATTCTTCTTTTTAATAGATTTCAGGTTCTCTTTTTTAATAGGTTCCAAATGCTGCTTTGCGTAATCGGTAAAGTACTTGTGATCTTTAAAGAAGTTGAAATTCATGTTATTCCAATCTTCCATCTTTATCTTATGCCCCTTCACTTTCTCAATCTCCGTATGCATCTTTTCAGCCATCATTCCGTAATCAGTGCACGCCAAGTGATGTAAGTCGGCATCGCATAAAACCTCTTCCAATAAATTCTTTGGGGCCTGTGGCATTTGAGTGGCCATAATACAGCCTACCACCTCATTTATTTTTTCTTCGGAATAGTTTTCTTTTTGCAGAAAATCACGAGCCAATTCAGCACTCGCTTTTTCATGCTTTATACACCCATTACAATAGCCCAAATCGTGAAACCAAGCCGCAATGGTTACAATTTCCAATTCATGTTCAGAAAGCCCACTTTCTTTACCAATCATTTTTGCAGCCTTTACTACCCGTGTAGTATGGTACAAATCGTGGTAAACAAAGTCGGAAGGGATCTCATTTTGGAGAACCTTCTCGGCATATAATGCTACCTTTTCTAGTATTGAATCCTGATCATTCATTCCTTAAATATAATCTGCTCATTCTTTATAACATAAAAGTACCCAGCAGGGTGAATTATATATATGTTATTTTTGTTCGCTAGAACATGAAACGAACGTCTTTTCTATTCATTATTATATACCTCTTCACTTTTCAGTCTTCGGCTTGGAGTCAAGGTAAAGAAAGCTTTCCCTATAACCTTGAATCTCCTTCTGTCACCTATAGACTTCCCTCAATATTAGAAGAAATATCCGCACTTAGTTATTACGCCCCCAATCAATTGGCGGCCCTAAACGATGAACAAGGCCGGGTTTATATCTATGACCTTGACAAAAAAGAGATTATTCAACGTATTAGATTTGAAGGCAATGGCGATTTTGAAGGCTTAGAATTGGTTGGCAAAGACATGTACGCTATAAAAAGCAATGGAAAGCTATATAAGTTCAATATTGACATTGAAGGCGTTGTTGAGACCATTGACACCCCTTTCACCTCTGAAAATGATGTTGAAGGTCTTGGTTATGACAAAAGCAGCAATAATTTACTGATTGCCTTAAAGGGAAAAGGGGATATTGATCATGTCAAAGTAAAAGGCAAAGCAGTGTATGGCTATAACCTGACCACGGAAAAATTCTCAAAAACACCACTTTTCATTTTACAAGACAAAGACATCGAACGCGTGCTAGGTTCAAACAGCTCAAAATTTCGACCATCGGCCATTGCTGTTCACCCCATAAGTGGCGACATATATATGATTGCCTCGGTAGGTTCTGCCTTAGTTGTTTTTAACAATGACGGCAGCCCTAAAAACTTGAGCATTTTAAAGAGAAGCCTTTTTCCTCAACCAGAAGGCATTGCCTTTATGCCAAATGGCGACCTATTTATATCGAATGAAGACGATCATGGAGGCACAATTCTCCGTTTCAACATGAAACAAAATTGAGCACTCTAATTTGAATTTTTTACTTTAAAACACTATGAAAAACTTTGCCTTAGTAATCATAAGTCTCTTTTTGTTTGGAACATCAGCTTATGGTTTTCAGGAAAAGGAAGCTCCTATCTATTCTGTTTTTCTAATAGGCGATGCAGGCGAACCCGGCAAAAATCCAGTACTGGACTTACTAAAAATAGAGCTTGACAAAGTAGGAGACCGAGGGGCAGTACTTTTTCTTGGTGATAATATTTATCCACAAGGAATGCCGCCAAAAGGGCACAAACTAAGGGCCAAAGCCGAAATTGCTATTGATGGCCAAATCAATGCGGTTAAAGATTTTAAAGGGAAAAAAATCTTCGTTCCTGGAAACCATGACTGGGCGCAAGGCAGGCCTGATGGGTTGGATTGGTTGCAAACCCAAGAGAAGTATGTAGAAGACAAGCTCGACAGCCAAGATGTTTGGATTCCAACCAGGGGTTGCCCTGGGCCTATTGAAGTGGACTTAAATGACAACATTACCCTCATTGTGGTAGACACCCAATGGTTTTTACATCGTGGAGATAAACCTGGAGAAGGCTCGGACTGCGAAGCCACCACAATAGTAGAAGTGGCCGCCAATTTTCAAGATGCACTGAAAAGAAATGCACATAAAAAAGTGATTGTGGCCTCACATCACCCCATGTATACCTATGGAATTCACGGAGGAGTGTTCAGCTTAAAGGATCACCTTTTTCCACTTACCGCCTCAAAAAAGTTGAAGAATCTATATCTTCCCCTGCCTGTTTTGGGCTCTATCTACCCTCTCTACAGAAAGTGGTTCGGCAATATTCAAGACACTTCTCACCCCGTGTACCGTCAGTTCCGTGATGCCATGGTTTCACTTATGAAAAACCATCCTGACATTATTGATGTAGCTGGCCATGAGCACGCCCTCCAACATATTCAAAAAGAAGGGATGGACTTTGTTGTAAGTGGAGCGGGTTCAAAAAACAATGCCCATGTAAAGCAAAAAGGTGATGCACTATTCGCCACCAACACCGTAGGCTACGGCCGTTTGGACTACTACTCAGATGGCAGAACCGAATTAAAATTCATTACCCCAGAAGAAGAGAAACCTTCTGAAATTTACGCCACGGTAATTTCAGAGAAACCGTTTAAGCCTGCTCCTGATGATTTACTAAAGTCCTTCGCCAACCTTTCCTTCGCTGGCCGAGATACCGTTTTTGCCGCAAGCGAACTTTACCATGAGCGAAGCAACTTCCATATAAACATGTTTGGTCAAAACTATCGTAATGAATGGGCGGCAAAAGTTAAAGTCCCTTTTTTCGATATAGGTATTGAAAAAGGTGGATTGGAGATTCTTCAAAGAGGAGGAGGACACCAAACCATATCGCTTAGGCTAGAAGCTGAAAACGGAAAGCAATATGTGCTGAGATCGATGGATAAAAACCCAGCCCTTACCTTACCACAAGAGTTTCGCAAAACCTTTATCAAGTCCATTGTTCAAGATGGAATTTCAGCTTCCCACCCTTATGCACCTTTCATTCTACCTCCTTTAGCGGATGCAGCAGGAATCTTCCATACCAACCCCAAAGTGGTTTACATTCCTAACGACCCAAGGTTCGGAATTCACAGACAAGATTTTGCAAACACACTCGCCTTATTTGAAGAAAGGCCAAACAAAGAAAATATTAAAGAGCCCTTTTTTGGAAGTGGAGATGATGTATTGTCAAGCCCAGATTTATATGAAAAACTCAGGAAGGACAATGACAATCATGTAGACCAAGTTTTTGTGGCTCGAAACCGCCTCTTTGATTTCTGGATAGGTGATTGGGATCGCCATGACGACCAATGGAGATGGGTTGAGTACGATAAGAAGGATGATGAAAAATTATACAAGCCTATCCCAAGAGATAGAGATGTAGCCTTTTTTGCGGGTGAAGGCCTTTTCAAAAAAGTAGCCTCCTCAAAATGGGCCCAGCCTGCGTTAAGGGGTTTTCATGATGATATTGATTACTTGCCAAGCATGGGGTCCTACCGTATTCGCTACTTTGATCGTATTTTCATGACTGAGGTTTCAATGGAAAGCTGGATAGCGCAAGCCCGTGAACTGAAAGCCGCACTAACCGATGAAATCATCGAGTCATCTATCAGGCAGTGGCCCGATGAAATTTATGATTTGCACGGAGAAGAGATCATTCGAAAGCTGAAAAACAGAAGAGATAATCTGGAGAAATACGCAAAGGATTATTATCTCTTGATTTCAAAAGAAGTGGATGTTTTGGCCAGTGACAAGCAAGAACTTTTTAAAGTGGAAAGACTGGATGATGAACACACGAAAGTGACGGTTCAAAAGATTTCCAAAAAAGGAAATTTGCAAACCATTTATGAGCGCACCTTCAAAACTTCGGAAACAGACGAAATTCGTCTTTTTGGTTTTGATGGAAACGACAGATACGAAATTACAGGAGAAGTAAATAAAGGCATTAAAGTAAGAATTATTGCTGGAGACGATGACGATGTTATTGTTGACAATAGCAAGGTGAGAGGCCTTGGAAAAAAGACAATTGTTTATGACACAGAGAGCGGTACTGATTTACAAGTGAGTTCTGAAACCAGAAACTTAACCACAGACAAAGACCCCAATATCAATGCCTACAATCGTCAGGAGTTTGATTTTAACCTTTTGGCTCCGCTTGCCTCAATCAATTACAACTCAGATGATGGTGTATTCTTAGGAGGTGGTGTTTACATCAAAACAGATGGTTTTAGAAAGGCACCTTACGCCACCAAGCATAAGATTTTGGGTAGCTACGCCATAGAGACTTCTTCTTATCAATTCTCATATGACCTTGATATAACTGATGCTTTTGGGAAGTTGGATTTCTCGCTATCGGCCGAAGCCAAAGCGCCCAATTTTGTAAACAACTTCTTTGGAATGGGCAATGAAACTCCATACGATAAAGATTTAGATGAGAGATATTACAGAACTAGGTTCGAAGAGTATGCAGTAAAGCCAACATTGACTTTAAACCTTGGAAAGAATACTTCTCTTAATTTTGGACCAACGTTCAGAACGGTGGAAGTTGAAGAAAGTACCGATAGGTTCATTAGTGACTTTGCTAATACCGACCCGCTAGGCGTCAACGTTTTTGAACGTAAAACTTATGCTGGCGGAACTGTTGGCTTTCACTTTATTGAAACTTCAGATCAGCTAATTCCAAAAAGCGGATTAAACTTCAATGCCGTTTTAGACTACAGTGCTGGCATAAACAAACTTTCTGGCAATAGCGCCCATTTCAAAACCGATGCTTCTTTCAGATGGAGTTTCCACGAACCTTCTAGAACCGTATTTGCTACAAGGATGGGTTACGAAAAGAGCCTTGGAGATTTTGAGTTTTTCCAATCGTCTCAACTGGATGGTTTTAATACTTTAAGAGGCTATAGACGTTATCGTTTTTCAGGTGAAAGTAGCTTGTACCATCAGGTAGAAATGCGAGTGAAACTGTTCGATTGGAGGTCATTCTATCTTCCTTCACAAGTAGGGATGATTTTATTTAATGACCTCGGCAGGGTTTGGGTAGACGGAGAGGATTCGAATAAGATTCACCACGGTTATGGCGGTGGGTTTTATATTACACCATTCAACTTCGCAGCTATTAACGTTCTGTTAGCGGTTTCTGAAGAAAACGTAATGCCTTTGGTTAAATTCGGTTTTTACTTTTAACCCATCGATTATACCTCTGGTAAATTCATAAAGAATGAGGTGCCTTTACCAAGCTCACTCTTATAGGTGACTGTGCCTCCATGTATTTCTACAAACTGCTTTACAATAATAAGTCCCAACCCAGTGCCTTCAATATCGCCTACGTTTGTGGCGCGGGAGAAAGATTCGAAAAGTCCTTTTTGATCTTTCTCAGGGATACCAATTCCGTAATCTTTTATTTCCACGCACACCCCTACCTTATCATAGGTGACAATAATTTCTGGGTCAGGTCTGTTCTCAGAATATTTTAGTGCATTGCTAATTAGATTGGAGAGTGAGTGACTTATCAGCTGGCTATCCAATTCCACTTGCCTTTCTTTCCCTTCAATATTGATCTTAACATTTCTGGATTTATGCTGTACACTATTCTCTAAAACCACTTGTTTTATAATGCCCGTCAAAGAAGTGATATCTCTTTTGATTACAGTCTTACCTACGTCTAATCTACCCAATGTAAAGACATCCTTAAGCAAGGAATTCATTCTTTCCAACTCGGTTCTTATCCGCCCAACGTGTTTTTTAAATTTTAAATTGGGAGCTGGGTCTGCATCCAAATACATATTGATCAGCTCATTACTAGACTGAATAGTGGTCAATGGTGTTCTAAATTCATGTGAGGCCATGGAAATAAAGCTTGACTTTAGTTTTCCCAGCTGTCTCTCCTTATCTAAAGCTTTTATTCTTTCAGAGATATCTCGGGTGGAAGACTGGATATATAAAAAGTTACCATTTGAATCTTCAATCGAGCTGTATGATGATTCCACCCAAATCCATTCGTCATCTTGTGCTTGAATTCTATAAGTAACCTTAACATTCTTGCTCTTATTCTCAATTACTTGGTTAATGATGGATTGAACAAAAGGTTGCTCTTCTGGGTGAATCAAATCTGAATAGAAGGTATCTAAAAGGGTGTCTTGAGCATACCCAAGCAAGAATTTGGAAGAAGGAGAAATAAAGGAAATCCTGCCCTCAAAGTCCTGTAGGGCAATTACATCACCGGAGTTTTCCGATACCAGCTTATATTGCTCTTCCTTTTCTTGGAGTTTCTGTTGCGTTAAAATTTTCTCCGTAATGTCTCTCTGGTTACTCCTTATGTAAATTATTTCGCCAGCATCGTCAAGAATAACCCCCTCCTGAGCCTCCATCCATCGCCAATCTCCTTCCTTGTTCCTATATCGGAAGGTCATCTTATGGTTTTTGAGTTTTTCGTCTACGGTTCTGTCTAACTCCCTTACTACTCCCCCTATGTCTTGAGGATGAATAAATGATGAAATTTTCTTTCCCAATACCTCATCAATTTCGTATCCCAGCGTTTCCTTTACCGAAGGTGACACAAAATCATAAACACCCTCCACATCCATGAGTGTAACGATATCATGCGAATTTTCCGTAATCAGCTTATACCTTTCTTGACTTTCCTTTAGTCTTTGAGCTGCAATAAATCGCTCGGTCACATCCCTTGTGGAAGTAAGTAAAAACAAGGGGTCTCCTTCGCTATCTGTAATTAATCCACCTCTACTTTCTAGCCATACGTCATGCCCTTCTTTGTGCTTGGCCTTAAACGTAACACTTGCCATTTTACTGGTTTGATTAATCACATTCGCCATTGCCTGAGATACCTGAATCAGATCCTCCTTTTCCATGAACTCACGGAGTCTCAGTTGCTCCAATTCAGAAGCATCATACCCGAGAATGTCTCTACAAGATGGACTTACAAAAATGAATGTTCCATCAGGGCTTTGTAAACAAATACAGTCACTAGAGTTTTCAGAAATCAATTTGTATTTGGCCTCACTCTCTCTCAGTTTAGACTGCGCTTGTTTTAGCGAGGTGATATTAGAAAGCGAGCCAACGATCTTTCTTGGATTACCTTTCCCTTCACTGTACAATATTTTCGCCTTCACAAAAAGCCAAAGAATCTTCCCATCCTTACCCACCATCCTGGTTTCCATTTCCAGTTCTTCATTTCTGGTTTCAAACTTATTATGAATGAGTTGAAGGAATTCTACCCTGTCTTCTTCATGAATAAATTTGGCTAAAAGGTTCTTGTTAAGCGGGTTCTTTTTGGGCTTTAAACCCATGGCCTCCCAGAACTGGGGAGAAAGGTAAGAGCTGGATTTTTTGAAATCATATTCCCAAATCACATCGTTGGTGCCCTCTACCGCAAGTTGGTAGCGGTCATTACTCTGTTTCAGTTCTCTTTCGAGCGATTTTCTAACTGTGATATCCTGAAGAATAGTGATGTAGCAAGATTGATTCTGAAACTCCAACGGCATTGTTGAAGCACTCACCCAATATGACGCTCCCTTGTTGTTCTGGAGCATAAGTTCATGATTTTGCACTGACCCATTCTTTGCCAAAGTCTCTAGGTATGACTTACGCCCAGCAAAATTTTGATAGAACTGGATTACTCTCTTTCCCAAAAATTCATCGGGGTTCATTCCATAAACCTCAAAAAGCATTTCATTGGCAAAGATTGCCTTTCCTGCATCTTGTGTTGAAATGAAAACTGGATCGGGTAAAGCTTCTACAATGCTTCTAAGCCGCTGTTGACTTAGCTCCAAATCTCTTCTGGACTTTCTGATGTCATCAATGTCCGTGGTAATGCCGTCTAATCGAATAGGCTTACCATTTTCGAAGAATACGGTTACCCTGTCCCTAACGTAGCGGTAGTTGTCTTCCCCTCTTAGAGCTCTATAAGCGTAGTTGCCACTCCCTAAATTGAGAACGCTGACCACCTCATCAAGAATACGCTCTTGGTCTTCGGGGTGAATCGTACTTTGCCACTCTTCAATTGTAGTAGCAGCTTTCTTATAAATACCTCCAGGTGTTCTGGCCAGTGGGTCATTAAGATAAATGATTTCGTAAGGTTCCACCGACATGTTAATACTCCAAACGACTTCAAAGAGGTTTTTAACCACCGACTCATAATTGACACCTTTCCCGTTTGTATCTGGTATTTCGTCTGTAGAATCATTGAAAACGTTTTGCATAACAACTATGGCCTCTGTGAATTAATTTGTCT